>Ga0080013_1000074_pt1 | contig 134245 bp, 142 predicted proteins | sample ETNvirenome_6_85_FD_69236 | JGI IMG/M metagenome (GOLD analysis project Ga0080013, IMG submission 69236) | Marine viral communities from the Pacific Ocean - ETNP_6_85 (SPADES assembly) (version 2) | ecosystem: Environmental > Aquatic > Marine > Oceanic | place: Pacific Ocean | collected...
CTCTACCCAAGTTCTTTCGCCCATCATCGCCTCCTAAATCGAACGCTACGCCTCTTAGGACGCGGCTCTTCTATGTCTGGATTGGTGGATCGAGCCGAGATATTCGGCTCGAGAGAATCTCCCATGAACCGGTAGGTGCCGGTCACGAGATCGTATTGATTTACCCAGAGCTCCTCCACGGGAAGGGAGGCAGCTCGAGCGTCAACCATGCCTAGGAGCTGGAAGGTAGCGCCCTCGAAGGAATCGAGATCGCAAGGCCCGCCTTCTACCCAGGGCGTTTGACTCACTCGACCATCGTCGTAGCGAGTCGTGACTAGGAGGAAGGCACGCTCTCCAGACCGAGGGTCTGGATCGTCGAGGGTGGGCATGGCCCAACGATCCTCTACTTGTGCGTGCGTAAAGAAGGCAGGCCGTCCCATCGGCTTGCCCTTTTCGTCTAGTGCGATGACCCGCCAACCGTCATTGCGGATAGTCATGCACACTTTGTCTCTGTGCCCGGCGTACCCGAGCGTCCTTCGTACCAGGACATCTCCCTGGCGTAGATCTCTAGACCACATGGGACCTCCTATCGAAGATGTATCCACATAGTTCTGATGCCACAAAGTGGCTGATCTATTTTAGGGGGCTACTCCCACTCGAGCCGCACGAACTTGACCTTAGGATCCTTCAACAGAGCCTTTGCCTTCCCTTGGAAGGCGGTTAGGCCCGGACGGACGTGCGGGTCATCTGGATGAGCCTTGGCGTACTGCTCTCCAGAATCTGCATAGGTCTTCAAAATCCCTCTCAACTGCGTTTTGGAGAGCCTGCTCTCCATAGGCTTGCCGGAGTACGAGAAATCCGTAGTCTGATCCAGAATCTGGGGAGCGGAGTTCACGATTGCGTTGAGGTTGAGCTTGTAGTTCGTGCTCCTGTCGAATGGGGTCTTAACCCTAGAGTCCCTAACGTAGTCGTACTTATCCACCCCCATAGGAGGGGGAGGATTCTTGGCTTCCCACTCTGTACGTCTAGCCTGGAAGGCTGCTTGCTCTTCCTTAGAGACTCTTTGATGACCTGTGGTTCGGCCAAAGAAGCCAAATCTCTTGATCGGCTTTCTAGTAGGTCGAGCTACTTCCTTTGTTCGCCTCTGAAACCACTTCTCGTACTTCTTATCGTCCTCGTCAATCTCGACGTCCCGGGGATCTCGGTGATAGCCATGCAAGTCAAATCCGACTCCAGCCAGCTTCATCGCCTCTCTAAAAAACTCCTGCGGGATCACGCCAGCCTCCTATACGAATAAGGCTCATTTCTTACGCATCAGCCCCACGAGTTGCTCCTTCAGATCACGCTTTCGCTCTGATCTGTCGATCAAGATCTGCTCCACACCCACCGCACGAGATAGCGGAGTGGCCTCAAAGCGCTGAACGTGCACGTTCCGCTTTGAGGGAGGCAGCGCAGCATGGGACTCGTGTCGAATGGCTCGTCCGATGACCTGCTCGATCTTCTCGTCGTTCCAGTGAGGGTCAAGTACCTGTACTTGACGAGTACCCTTGAGATCTAGCCCCTCGCCACCTGCGGATGAGACCAGCAGAGCCTTGATCTTGCCGCTGTTGAAGTCGGTGATCGCCTTCTTCTTAGCGCGACGGGTGACCTGGCCGGTGAAGGTGCCAAAGGGGATGCCCTTGTCCTTCAGCTCGTTCGAGTAGTCGTCCAACGTGTTGATGTAGTTGGAGTAGACCAGGGCCTTGTGACTGGGATCGGCGTCCAACCGCTTGCGGACATCGGCGACTGCTGCCCGAACCTTGGGCGTACTGCCTTCTCCCCCGAAGGCAGCCTCTGACCCAGCTACCTGCCTGGCCTGCGATTGGAACTTGTTGATCTTCGCCAGATCCTTCTTGTCTGGGGGGAGACCTTTCCGGAGACGAGCTCGAGTCGTCCAAGGCAAGCTGTCCCACGCAGCATCGTGGATGTGCGTCTGCCTCTTGGTCATCGGAACCTTGACCCGTGTCTCGATGCGCTCTGGGTAGCTGCCTCCTTCACTGGCGTGGTAGTCCACCCACTTCTCGAGAGAGGCGCCGAGCTCACCTCTACGAACCAGCATCTCTCGCTTCCGCGTCCAAGGCATCAGTCCCATCAAGCCCTTGGGAGGGCGAGAGACGAACTGCTCTCTGAATGCGGCACCTTCAGGAAGAACGCGATCCCCGGCTGCGAGGTTCACCAACGACGCTACGTCTTCGGGGGCGTTGTACATAGGAGAGGCTGTGAGTAGCAGCCTCTTCTTGGCCTTGGCGTCACGGAGAACCTTGTACGTCTTGGACTTAGGGTTCCTGGCTCTATGAGCCTCATCGACGATCAACATGGGGGAGGGGGATACCTCTCCATCATTGATCGCCTTCTGCAAGCTCTGCACCTGCACCCTGCGGCGCCCGGTCATGTGCTTGGCCTGCTCCTTGAGGTAGTTCTCCTGGAGGGAGGCAGGGACTAGAGCAAGTGCTCCGGTCTCCTCTCCTGCGGCCAAGGAGGTCAGAGTCTTGCCGCTACCTAGGCCATGAGCTACGACCAGCCCCCGTTGATCCTGGATACGCCGCAGCACCCTCTTCTGGTGAGGCTGCAGCTGCGTACTCTTGCGGAGTGCTGCGAGCTTCGTTGCCTCGCTGAAGAACTCTGAGGGGATCATGCCAGACGCCTGTACGTGTACGGCTCAGAGCGGATGTACTTGTTGAAGTACTTGCCCTTGGACCTGGCGGACTCAAGCACCTTGGCCCTCTGAGCAGAAACACCGTCGTACTCGTAGAGAGCGCCGCTACGGAAGAGGACCTGGAGCTTCTTGTTGTTCTTGTTGTACTTGACTGCGTCCAGGTGAGACGACCCGACGCTGGTCGCCTTACGTCTCCAAGCGTTGATCTTCTTGGACCCCCGGGGGGTCGGCTCGGTTTTCTTGTACGGCTGTACCTTGGCGATGATCTCCGGTCGCCCCCTAGTGAGCACGAAGCGGCCAGGCTCATCCTTGAAGGGCTTCAGGTTCCTCTTGGACACCTGAAGGGAGTAGACACCCGTCTTCTTCTTGCCGTCGGGCCCTGTGACTCCCTTGCCGGCTCGTAGGAACTTCTTCACGCCGGCGGCAGTGAAGATGTGGCCACCCGGCTTCTTGATCGCCCTGCCCTTGGCCAGCTGCTCATCGTACTGAGGCGGGTAGCCCACCGTGTACATGAGGGCCGCCGTCTTGGCGAGCTGCCCAAGGGTCTTCAGGTCCTTACGAGAGTACGCCTCCGAGATTGGATCGTAGCCCTTAGCCAACAGAGCTGCCGTCTCCGGCATGTAGGTACGAACGCCTCCAGGAGGGAACTTCTCAGAGAGGACCTTTCCTGCTCGTAGTAGCTGCTCGTCCTCGGTGGCATCGGGGAAGTGCTCCCGCCCAAATGCCACTGCACGAGCCATAGGGCTCGTAGTACCTGTACCAGGAGTCCGGTCGGCATCACTGACAATACGAGCCATCCTTGTAAATGGGCGGCCGGAGGAGTTCCTGTGCTGTTTGACGGCGTGCAGTACTCGATGCTTGTCGAGGAAGCCGAAGGACTTGTGGAACTCAGGATCCTCTTGGAGCATGTCAGCAGCATGCTGCTCGTGCTTGGCACGTCCCCTGGAGATACCTACATCGTGTAGGAGGGCTGCAGCTTCCGCGAGCTCAACCCTGGATGGGTCGTGCTTTGTAGCCAGCATCTTGGCTGTACGCATCACGTCATCACGATGAGCTGGGCCGTGAGCGCCGTCGAAACCCTCATAAAGCTTCGCGTACCGCTTCAATAAAGCCTTGCGGTGAGGTGCCCTGTCCTTATCAGTGGTGAAGAGGCCCGCCGTCTTCAAGCGCTTCGGCCGCAACAGCTCCGGCTTTTCCTCTTTCTTGAAGCGAGCGGCGTGTCCGGCCATCCGATCATGGAAGGCCTCAGCTCGAGTACGGAAGGCTTCACCCTTCCGTAGATCTCCAACAGCATTGGTCCAGCCTCGACGTACCAGGCGGTTAACAATAACTTTCTTCGGCTGCTCGATCAGGTAGACCTTGTGGCCCTTCAGGTCCTTAGAGCGAAAACCAAGGATCTGTGTTCCCTCGACGATGTGAGGAGTGTTGAGGTTCTTCTTGATGAACCTCTTAGCGTCTGCCCCACTAGCCCAGTGCTTGCTTGCAGCAATACCGTCCAGCGAGATCAGCGGGAGCCCTGTCTCCTTCGACATCCGCTGACCCTCAGTGGTCTTGCCGGCCCCAGGGACACCAGTGATGAAGGTGTGTCGCAGAGGAGGTAGCTTCGTACCTGGAGGAGACATGCTGGGAGACAACACTGTCTTCACAACGTGCTTCTGCCTACCGGGCTTGCCTACTGCTCCCAGCACTGCATGAGCTCCACCAGGTAGAGGAGCGTGGTACGTGAGCTTGGGATCTAGGTTCTGGGAGAGAGCGAACTGCTCAAGGGCAGGTAGCAGGTCCGGAGATACTCCAGGAGCCCTCTCCTTGAGGCGATCCAGAGGATGGTTCTTCTTGGCCAGCTTGAGGGATCCGGCACCCCCATCTGCCGCAGTACTTACCGCCTCGCCCAGTCTTCCCGCCTTGCGCCCAGAAGCCATGGTGCGCTCTCCCCGAGCAGCGAAGGTGCGTGCCCCGGACGTACGAGCGCCCTCACTCAGCCGGGCATACGTCTCCGGACCTCCAGGACGGGCATATGGGGAGCTGCCTGGACCGTACTTCCGTGCATATCTCTTGGACTTGCTGGCCGATAGCGCTGTCGCCTTAGCTCCCGTTCGTGCCCCATGCACTCCCGCACCTACCAAATGCCCGGCAGCCGCCCCGAGATTGCCCGATCCCGCGTGAGTCAGAGCAGAGGGCAGCTCCGTCTTGACTCCCTTGAGGGCATTGGCGAGAGACTTCACCGTGTTGAAGATCGGCTGAGCCAACGCCTCTTTCTCGAGGCGAGTCTCTTCAATCTCAAGAGCATGCCGCAGAAAGGGGGACGGCTTCACTACCCGCCCCAGCCAGGTAGTGCTCTGTTCTGCACCATCGCCGTGGACTTGTCGTAGGCGGGCTGAACTCGATCAACGAGCGGCTGCGCAGCGAGTTGAACGGGCAGAGCGACTACAGCACCTGTACCCGCACCCATCATGCCCTGAGCCAGCCGCTGCTTCATGCCGAACTGCCCCCTCCAGGCAGGGTTCATCCAGGCGGCGTTGAAGCGACCTCTACCACTCAGCCCCCACGCAGCCCCGCCCAGCGCTCCAGCAGCGGCAAGGGTGTTCCCTATGTTCAACCGCCTACGACTGCTGATATCCTCGGCGAGCTTGGCAGTGACTCGGTCGATCTTCGCAAGACGTCCGAACATGGGGGCTAGGCGATCCTTGGCTCCGATCGTCTTGACCAGGTTCACCTTCTTGGAGTTCGTGAAGTCTGACGGCACTCCCATGAACCAGGACCTGCCGTCGTCCAGTAGATCGTGACCCTGCCGTGCGTACCCAGCAGTGATGATGTTGGCGCAGGTGAAGTTCCCGACCTCTTCAGGGCTCTTCTTAGTGTCCACCAGCGGTGCTATCGCCTTGCTCATCAGCCCCAAGCCTTGACGCAAGATGGTCATGTTACCTGGGTAAGGCTTTCCGATCTGCTTGGAGACATACTCCGCTGCTGCCAGACGATCCTTCTTCGGGGCCTTCACTCGAACAGCGACAGCTCCATCTCGACCTGCAAGGGACTCTGCCAGGGGGCGCCGCATTACCTGGTTGATCTTGCCTCCCTCAGCCTCGATGACGTCTCCACCTCCGGCATAGACAGCGGCGTGGGTGTAGCCACCCTGAAGATGCCTGGAGGGGTCACCGAGAATCTTGCGGAAGAAGGGGAGCTCCTTCCTGTTCCGGTACGTAGCGGGTCCAGGCCTCTCTCGCTCGTCTTGGGCGTCGTACGTGGTGAGGAGGATGTCCCCAACCTGCAAACCGCTCAGATCCTTGGGCTTCAAGGACATGGACACCTTCTCCGAGTACATTGCCAAGGCAGCTTCGACGGCTCTGGGATTCACGATGGTCTCCTAGCAGGTCAGCCTACTCCTATAGCAGGGCTAAAGAAGTGTAGGCTGGCCACAGCCTCGCCAGAATACCTGGCGAGGCTGCATAGCTCATCCCGTTTAGGTCTTGTCGACTAGGCGACGGTGTAGAGGCAGTTCAGTGGGCCCGACCAAAGTGGCCTTCAAGTGCTTGCCCGCCTTGCGGACGACGCGTACTTGTAGCTCGAGGATCTCCGGCTCTTCAAGCAGGGACGCTCGAGCTAGGAGGTACTCCAAGTGCTGTCGGGTGAGCTCTACGCTCTCACCTCTCCAGCCACACGTAGAACAGCTCCGCTCCCGCCACACGAAGAACCGTGTAGACACGAGCGGAGCTATCTCCTGCACGACGTCAATAGAACGACCGGGCTTGTCGATCGTTCGAGAGTTGCCGACCTTGGTCTTAGCCCCGCAATCAGGGCAGATCATCAGCCCTGCACAGCCTTGATGTCATCCTCGAGCTCGGGGATGGCTGCAGCGATGACACCCGTCAGCATGAAGATCGCCCTCTTGGGATCTCCAGCTTCTACGGCATCCGCGATCACGTCCATGATCTGGATGCCTAGCAGGGCGATGTCCTGAGCGAGCTCCACATCCTCTTCGTCTGCTCCCAGGTCATCGACCATGGACTCGAGCATCGGCGACGGGTTGTCGTCGTCTCCCACCTGCGTGAGAGTGATGGCCTGGATGAACTTGAGGACCTGCTCCGGCTGAGGCTTCTTGGCCTCGGGAACACGAGCGATCTTGATGGGGCGGCGAACGAATCTGCGTCTCGGCATGTCTATCTCCTTGTCCAGCTCTTGCTTCGGCTGATCTCTTCTTGAATCGACGCCTCGGTGGTGAGACGACTGTAGGGGTGGTGAGTCTTCCACCTGGGGTGGTCAGCTCGGTCAAAGGTGAAGGTGAGCTCTGCGCCCACCAGCATGTCTCCTGCAAGACCTTGCAGGGCTGTCTCTCGAATGGTTCCCCAAGGGTAGAAGGTTTTGCCTACGAGAAGCCCCTTCTCGGAGCTACTCCACCTCCTCCCCTTGTACTCACCAGAGCGGTAAGAACAGCAGCAGGACAAGGTGCGGAGGGCGTCTTCTCTCTTGAACTGAATGAGCTTCAAGGCGATGTTGGCGTTCTTCAACGTGCCCAACACCTCCTTCAAAATGGGTGTGGCTATCCCCACAATTCGACATCTCCTGGAGCTAGAAGCACGTCAGCGTAACGTGCCTCCTCAAGTGCCTTATACCTCCCAGTAGGGGCACCATTTTCATCCAGAACAGCCTCCTCAGTGATGGCATATCGAAGCTTCACCTGGCTACGTAGGATCTCAACGATCTGTCCGACCACTGGTACGCCTCGTCCTGGGAAGAATCGAGCCATGTCCCCTTGACTGATCCTACGACCAGTTCGATCAGTGGGGGAGACGTAGGTGCTCATGTATAGTCTCGCTCTCTTTTGGAGGTTTCCATGCGACGCTTTGCACTGATCGGTCTCTTTCTATCCCTGCTCATCGCGAGCCCTGCTCTGGCCCAGAACGACGACGACTCCGCCTCGGTGGAATCTACCGTGGAGGCAGGGGGCGACGATAGCGCACCTGCTGTCGCCGAGGCTCCCGAGATCACTGACGAGCAGGCAGTAGCCGCCGTCGAGGACGCGGTCGAAGCTGTTCAGACCAAGAGCTGGGCCCTGGGACTGTCAGCCCTGCTCACCCTCATCGTCTTCGCCTTCCGTCGCTTCAACCTGCTCAAGCATGTGCCGCCGAAGGCAGTGCCCGCAGTAGCGGTAGCCCTGGGCATAGCCGGAGATGTAGTCTACAGCTTGAGCTCTGGCGGATCCCCATCTGCTGTTGGGGCCACCATCGGACTGGCCAGCGTCGGGGTCTGGGAGGTGCTACTGAAGCACCTGCTGAAGTCGAGGGCGCCTGAAGTCGAAGACTCGGAGTAGACGATGCCCGAAGTACGCACATCCGCAGACATGGCCCTGCCGGCAGGGTGGGAAATCTGGCACCTCATGGGCCGGAACACCGCACTCAGCCCTGCAGAGGAGTCCTTATGGGATGGGGCAGCGCTCTACCCCTGGGCCACCTGGGCCGCAGGGCCTCACCCGTGTGAGATTCTGGGTGTGGTGGCTGACACAAACGTCCCCGTTCGAGTCACGGGTATCGCCGCAGGAGCGATCGTCACGCAGACCGTGAACACCGACGGAGCTGCGGGCAACACACCTGTGCCTCTTCCCACATCCCTGGATCGCATCCTACAAGTCGAGGTCCTAGGTGCGACGACAGGACTGATCACGGTACGCCGAGTAGCGGGTGCCGTGACGGTCGCCACGGTTGCCACGGGACTAGGAACGTCGCGTCTAGGCGTCTTCTCCGTGCCCGACAACCACAGAGGGCTGCTCATGGCCAGCGATGGCTACCTCAGCGCCACAGCGGACGTGGAGATGCGGATCTACCGACGTCTGAGCGGAGAGAACTTCCGACTCCTGACTACGGCGCCCATGGCTGCTGGCGGAGCTCCTCAAGTATTCGTCGGAGAGTCTCTCGGTCCTGTCGGCGGCCTGGTCCTACCTCCTGGGTCGGATCTGGACCTGAGAGCCATCGAGGTGACGGGAGTCGTAACGCCTCGAGGAAGAGCGACCTTCTCCATCGCCCTGATCCCGAACAGCTAGCCTTCACCGTCCCGTAGCTCTACCTTGAAGCAGGCGGAGCGTACGGTGAGCACTACATCTTCAGCTGAACGACCGGCTAGCCAACCGTACTCGGCCACCAGCTCTACTAGTAGTTGGAAGGCTTCCTCACGATCGTACTTGTTCAAGAGCTTTCTCAGCTCGGCGGATCTTTCGTTCATCGATCACCACGGAGTAGGAATACTCAGCCTCGTCGTCTCTGGCTCCGAAGGCAATCTCTAGGCCTGCCTCAGTACTCTCGAGAGTGGTCCAGGTGACCCGCTGGGTCAAACTCTGTACGAGCTTCCGAACGTCGTCGTCGTCCCACGATCCGGCCAGCATCAGCTCTTCCACTCCCTGCTTCAGCAGGGACAGTCGAGGATGACTGGCGGGGAACTTGAAGTAGTCCTCTGGCGTCATGGTGGTGACCGCCCAAGACCACTGCAGCGGATCTGGGCCCATGCCCAGAAGCTCGATCACGTCGCTCATGTACCGCTCCGCTTACGCAGCCGCTCACTGAACCCTGTAGGCAGTCGAGCGGCTGCAGGTGTTGCTGTGGGGAGAGTCCCCTCTCTGGCTCGTTGTGCTTGAGATCGGCGGTAGCTCGTATCGTCGTAGGCGCCGGACCTGCCATAGATGGAGACCACCGCATCTACGGGCTTCCCGCGAAATCCTTCATCCACGAGGGCCATGAGTAGTCGTCGATCCTCGCCACGACCGTACGGCCACCAGACCCCGCTCTCTTCGCCGACTACACCTGCCCGATGCATGAGGTCGTTGGGGATGATCGTGCCCTCTACCCAGTGCACCTTCGGTCCGCCCGGCTCCTTCACCAGGCGAGTAGTCACTCGGTGGTCCAGGGCGCGATGTCCGACGTTGTTGCGGATGAAGAAGGTCCGGCCCCAGCAGTAGTCCAGGTCCTCGTTTGCCTCCAGGAACTCCATCCGATCCTGCACCGAACGGTAGGTCATGACGTCGTCGTCATCCACGTAGCAGATGTACTTCCCCCTAGCCGCCTTGATCCCTTCGTTCCTCTGAAGTCCCCCGGACAGCCCTAGAGGAATCGGGAGATGCAGGACTCGAAGCCTCGAGTCCATCGCCTCCAAGATCGCCAGCACCTCTTTGGTCTGGTCCGTGGAGGCGTCGTTGATGACGATCACCTCAATGTTCGGGATGGACTGTGCCAGAGCGCTGTTTGCGGCCCTAGCGAGATCCACATCTCGGTTGTGGGTGGGGATGATGACGCTGGCAATGGGATCCACCATGCGAAAAACCTATCACGTGAGTACAAAAATCTCGCAGGGCTTTGGGCAATAAGTCAGATAGCGGTGAACAGCAATTAAACAAGATCCCGCAGAAAAGGAACAACATGCCAGACACTTACGACATCCGACGGATGCCGAGAGACTCCTTCTTCCACGATGAAGTTCCGTACGTCGACAGTACGGGGCTCCTCTCCTTCCTAAACGAGATGGCCTTCGTCGAGCCCGTGCTCCTCGTAGGCCCCACCGGTATGGCCAAGTCCACTGCCGTGTACGCCTGGGCCCAGATCGAGGGGTACCCGGTGATCGAGCTCTCCTGCTCCGAGGGTACTCGAGAGACTCACCTGGTGGGCAGCTTCGGCCTGGAGGGAGACACCACCTTCTTTACCCTGGGCAAGGTCACCACCGCCATCGACGTGGCGAACGAGATCGCCGAAGACCCTGACGAGAATGCCCAAGGAGCAGTTCTCCTGATCAACGAGGTCAACGCCCTGGACCCCCAGATCCAGAAGGCCTTGAACCCTCTGTTGGACTTCCAGCGGCGGATGGATGCTTCCTCGATCGGCAGGAGCTTTGGCCTGAAGCCGGGTGCTCGGCTCTGGGTGATCTGCACGATGAACCCGGCTGCTCATGGCGGAGTGCACTCCCTCAACACGGACTTCGTTCGTCGAGTGCAGCCCATCCACTTGGACTACCCCTCCAAGGAGCAGGAGCTGTCCGTCCTGAAGGGGCTTCGCAAGTCTGAGGGAGTCGACGAGTACTACTACATCGAGGACAGCGTGTTCTCGGAGCAGGTGATCGGAGGCAACAACTTCGTGACGCAGCTGATCGAGCTGGCTGGGGACACCAGGCAGGGAAACCTCGAGTACGCCCTGTCCACGGCCGACCTCCACCAGCTCTGCCGCAAGGTGCCTCGGTTCGGGATCGAGCGGACGTTGGTCCTGGCCTCCTACAAGTGGGAAGACGAGCAGGAGCGACTCATCTTCAACGCCAAGGTGCTGTCCACCATGGGAATCGACATCGGCAAGCTGTCGGTGTTGATCCCGCCCACCACAACGAGTACTGCCCCTAGAAGAAGGAGAGCCTGATGAGCTGTTACAACTGGGAGAGAGGGACGATCAAGCTTCCTACCAAGGAGTGGCCGAAGTTCCGAAAGTCGATGATCAAGCTGTGGAATGATCGGCAGTTGGACTCCCTTGCCGTAGCCAAGAAGGCGCACGAGAAGGCTACTTTGGCCGCCAAGGGTAAGCGGGGCAGGGGTCGTCAGCCCTTGATCCTCGCTGCGATCGCAGGTGTGTGCGGAGGTAGGATCGAACACGGCTACTTCCGAGCTGACAAGTCCAGCTACCACGGGGTTTCAGAGAGGAACGAATTCGCCCACGAGAGGTGGGACGTGGTCACCGATCTGATCCTAGTGGGCTCGATCCGAGAGGGTACGGCCACCAAGACCAAGAATCCGCAGAAGAAGGACTTGCGGATCTTCCCCGTCTCGAAGAGCTGCACCCTCTCCATCGGGGAAGGGTCAGTCTCCTTCGACAACGACACCAGATCCGTGGTCTGGGACGTGTACGAGAACAATCACGCCGTTGAGCGAGCTCATAAGCACTGGCTCGCCCAGGCCCTCTTCAGGAAGCTGCAGGGGATGCTGTGGACTCGAGGTACGGGCGGTAAGATCGTCGGCAACGACGAGTACAACAGGGACTCGGAATACGAGGGCGGGGGAGGCAACTACGTCACTTCCTCCTTCGGTCCCCTAGGAAAGACGAGAGGCTTCTGGTGAGCGAACTACATCACGACTGGATTGATGGGATGTGTATCTACTGCAAGGTCAGAAAACCTCCCGAGAAGTACCAGGACATCATCAACCAGGAGTGCCCTGTACAACTCCGAGAGATGGTGGAGAACACGAGCGTGGTCTTCGACAAGATCCGAGAAGTGCAGGATGAGCTGAAGAAGAGACGGAGGCGGCTCCCTGATCGCAGGGAGGGCTACACCCAGAAGGCTACGGTCGCTGGGCATAAGCTCTTCATGCGAACTGGGGAGTACGCAGACGGCTCACTGGGGGAGATCTTCATCGACATGCACAAGGAGGGCGCTGCCTTCCGAGCGCTAATGAACAGCTTCTCCATCGCAGTGTCAGTAGGGCTGCAGTACGGCGTACCTCTCGAGAAGTACGTCGATCTGTTCATCTACAGCCGCTTCGAGCCCGCAGGGCTGGTGATAGGCAACGCCAGGATCAAGAACTGCACCTCGGTGATCGATTACATCTTCCGGGAGCTGGCCGTCAGCTACCTGAAGAGGGATGACATCGCACACCTGCCTCCTCCCCCAATTCACGGGGAGATCGGCAGCCCCGAGACAGATGACGTAGGGATGGACTTGAAGGGAGATGTGGACGCTGTCTACGAGCCTGGAAATGGAGTTCATCTAGAGATCCCGCACGGCGTCTCGAGTGCCGGACAGGCAAAGGGCATGGGGTACACCGGAAACGCGTGCTCCAAGTGTGGGTCTATGCGGATGAAGCAGTCCGGTACCTGCGGAGTCTGCGAAGACTGCGGCACTAGTGGCGGCTGTAGCTAATTCAACAACAACAAGCATCAGAAGGGGCGATCGGGGAGACTCGGTCGCCCCTTCTGCGTTAGGAGCTTAACAATGGCATTCATAGATCTTCCCACCACCCTCCAGGTGGAACCGTGGAAGATGAAGGACCTCTGCTACAAGCTGGCAGACACGTCCTCCAGATCCCTAAAGAAGCCGATCTGGTTGCGACCTGCCAGTGCGGGAGCGACCGACGGCCGCACCGTCTACGTGCCTCTTACAGACCCGGAGGGTTACCTCATCGCGGGTCACGAGATCGCACACATCGCCTTCGGCTCTCGCCCGGAAGTCGCTGCAGCCTTCTCCAAGCAGCTAGCCATCGACACTGTGCAGGACTACCTGTCCAGAGGCAGCACCATGCTCAGGGGGCAGGAAAGTCAACTCGAAGATCTGATCTACTCGGTAGGCAACATCTTGGATGACCATCGCGTCACTTGCTGGTGGGGGAGGGCATACCCCGGAGATCGGCACTACCTGGAAGCTCGGTGGCGTCGACTGATGAGCGATCCGAAGAGGCAGCAGATGGCGAGGGAGGACCTGCTGCAGTTCATGCTTTCGGTCATGACCGGCTCTTCTCCTCCTGATGCCGACCCCGACTTCCTGTACGTCCAGGACGTGATCGAGCAGGCCTACGTAGATGTGGGCTCGGTGGACTTCACGCAGTGCCTGGCGCTGACGAAGCAGCTGTTCGAGAAGCTAGTCAGGATCTTCGCTCAGAAGCTCAAGGCTCAGCAGCCCCCTCCCCCTCCTCAGCAGCCCCAGGCCGGCAACGGTCAGCAGGCTCCAGGAGACTCGGGGGCTCAGCAGCCTGGAGATGGTCAGGGCGACAACAAGGAGTCCCCGGAAGAGCGGAAGGAGAAGGCAGATCGTGGTGCGTTTCGACTGCTCTTGCTTGCCGGGCAAGCAGACAAGAGCAAGCTGCCTACGGACTTCGACGATCTGAAGATGAGCGACTGGTACAAGAAGATGGATGCTCGGGGCCAGCTCCCCAAGGAAGTGCAGCAGCAGGCGCAGAACGCTCTGAACAGCTCACTGTCTGATGAGGAGCTGGATGAGGCAGAGGCTGCCATGGACTTCGTCGTCAACACTCTTCGAGGGGAGACCCAGAAGGAGAGCAAGGACGAGTTCTTGAAGGCCAACGCCTACTCCAAGGTCACCTTCAACGATGTGCCGCAGGACCGGCTCCACCCCGTGGAGCTCTCGGACGGAGAGACTCGAGCAGTTCGTAGGACTCGAGCCAAGTTCGTTCAGATCCAGGGCAAGAAGCGCAGGAGTCTGGAAGAGGAGGGCACCCAGGTAGACATCGGGTCTGCCATCCAGAGGAGGTTCATAGGTGCTGGTCCGATCTTCAAGTCGAACATCAAGGCACCTGGATTCGAGTACCTGCTTCTAGGTGACGGCTCGGGTTCGGTGATCGGACCGATCTTCAGTGCCATTCGCCGATCAGCAACTGTTCTGAACAGGGCCCTGAACTTCCCCTCTGTGAAGGGGCAACTGTGGGTCTACCAGGGACAGGGAAAGGAGTGCGTCATCAGCCGTGTTCCTCGACCTGAGCTGGGATTGCCGATAGACAGTGATCGAGACGTGGTTGGGGGCTACACCCCCACGCACACAGCAGTTCGAGTAGCCGTGAAGGAGATGCAGCTAGCCAAGGGCATCCGAAGGATCTTCCTGATCACAGACGGGGAGCCCAACGGACATCCGAAGGCGCCCTTCCTAGTTCGCAAGAACATCCTGGAAGGTAGAAGGTACGGGATCCACACCTACACCCTGTACATCGGGGGTGGGGTAAGATCTCAGCTGGTTCGCATGGCGGGAGGGAAGAAGTTTCTGACTCAGTGCGAGCCCAACGAAGTAGAAACAGCCCTAACGCAGCTAGTGGAACTCCAGTTCCGACACTACCTGCAGGAGAGATCATGATGAGTGAAGCAGACGAAGAGCAGGGTCCGTCTCCCGAGACGGGTCTGACGAGAGCGCAGGAGGCTCTGACCGAGGCATCCAAGATCTTGGATGCCGCAGGGCTCTCCTTCTTCCTGGCGGTCACCACGCCGGCGAAGATAGTCGTCCAGACTGGGGAGGAGCAGGTGGTACCTCTGGCACTGGGGAGCGTGAACTCCAAACCCACCCAGGGACTGAACCTCCTGGACGCTACCTGGATGGCGATGGGTCAGTACTTCGCAACGGCGTACGAAGGTGTGCTCAGTCCTGAGGTCCTGGTAGCTGCCATCGAGGCAGGCATCCCCAAGGTGGAGCTCTCTCGGGAGATCTACAGCCAGACCCAGGCCGGCGCTCACGAGGTCCTTCGCCAGATGATGTCCTCTGGTGGAGCGGTGAACTGATGCTGACTCCCAAGGAGTGGGTCGAAGCTGCCCTGGAGAAGTACCGAGGGGCCCTGGAGGATGCCGGCATCCATCCAGAGACTGATCCGGGCATGGGCGTGCTGCACTCCCTGCTCGCGGTACTAGAGGAGGATGAGAAGGCTGGGCGTCGTCAGGTAGCCTTGGACAAGCGAGAGCAGCTCTTCAAGGAGATGGATGAGCCCGACGACGAGTGGAACGATCTCCTGACCCAGATCGATGAGGACAGCAATGGCTAGGCAGATTCGGTTCACCCCCACCCTGGACAACGCCCGCTTCTTGGAGAAGATCCGAAGGCAGGCGGAGGAACTGAGAGGTAAGCGGGTGACCGAGACCCAGGTGGTGAACTGCCTCCTGGGGTACCTACGAACGAGATTGGAATTGGACGAGGCTTCTCCGACTGCTGAAGAGGTGCTCCAGGAAACTGGGTACTGATTTGGTGGTCGGGGAGCCTTGCTCCTCACTTAGCTATGACTGACCTACTGCAGCCCATGTACAAGCTTCTTCGGAAGCACAGGATCTACAAGTTCGCCCTGCCCGACTCATCTATCAAGCCGGGAGCGCTCGTCTCGAGGGCCGGAGAGGTCGTACAGCACCTCACAGACCTCAAGATGTACGCGAAGACCTTCTTCGATCCGCTAGGTGACGTGGAGCTGTCTGAGCCCGTCCCTTCGGACATCGTGCTGGACTCCTACACCCAGAAAATAGCTGTCGGGGTGGAGGCAGATGTAGGGATCGCCAACCTGGTGTCCGTACGTGCAGGGGTAGAACATGCGGACAGCGTGACCGTGCAGGTCGGGAAGCTGCACAAGGTCTTCATCTCGAACGGAGAGGACAGTGTGGGGAAGCTGGCACTGCTGGAGAGTGGCGACTACATCAGCCTGCTGAATCAGAACCTGGAATTCATCCCCCTGGCCATCCACCTACCTCTGCTCAAGAGACGGTTGCGAGGATGGCCAACTGCTCGAGCTCTGGACATCGCTGTAGCTCTAGTCTACGCCGACAGCATCAGCTTCAGCTTCGACACCGAGACGCACGCAGAACTGGAAGCCGAGCTCCAGACCGCGATCCCTGTAGATGTGAGTATGGGGGTGGGGGTATCCCACGAGGGATCCTCAACCGTGCAGTGGAACTGCGGCCTGACCATGCCGATCGGCTTCACGGCCGTTCGTTATGCCTGGTCAGGCCGGAAGTTCACTTCCGCGTTGTTCTAGGCTCCGAAGCCACCCGAGGGGAGCGTACCGGAGGGGACCGGCGAGCCCGGGATGAGCTCTTCGATGCCGCCCCTGATCAGAGCCACCGCTTCCACATCGATCGGAACCATCCGCTCGAACTGGACCTGGCAGGACTCCTGGATCACCGTACCTTGAGAGTCGGTGGCCAGGTTGTGACCAGGCACGAAGCACTCCTCGAGGTAGCCCGCAGCCATCGTGGCCAGGTTGCTATCCCGGAAGTACATGAGCATACCGACGGGCTGCGTGAACAGATCCGACGCCAGGTTCAAGAAGACGTTCTTGTAGCCCGGAGGGATGATGACGTCGTGCTTGTTCGCAACGCCTTCGATTCCGGGGTTGTCGAACAGTGGATCGATCTGCACGCTCGCCGGCAGCTGATCGCTGTAGTAGGCGTACATCGCTCGAAGCAACGACGGCCCGTGGTACATGATCCGAGACAGAGACATCTGCCCCATCGCACGACCACTGACGAAGTAGCTACGCTCCGAACCGATCTCCCAGAACCGACTGAACTGCCGGTTGTGCGAGAGGTTGAAGTTCTGCAAAACGCCGATCGGGAAAGCGAACTCTCCCGGAGCACCTGCAGAACTCCCACCAGTTGTGATCGCGGACAGACGCGGAGGCCCGGCAGCCAACAGCGTGAACGCTGCTGACATAAAGCGGCCGTCGATCATGCCGCCCTGTACGTGAGTATCGAACGGCTGCCACCCAGATAGCTGAGCCATGGTTTATGTCCCTCCGTCCTTATCGGACGCTTGCCTGCCAGTGGATCTCGGTGGTGTCTACCAGGGTAGTACCACCGGACGAGTCGCTGAGCTCCAGGAGCCACCGCGATCCCGCCTGAGACCACTGCAGGGTAGCAGTTGCCGGCATCGCGATGTGAAGACCTGCTGCGGACCGAGCCTGCACCTGCAACCAGTCCGGCTCCGTGTCGCTGACTACCGAGCCGATCACGATGCTCTCGCCCGCGTCTAGGGCGACGTCCGAGCCTATCGACAGGGCACACATGCCTCGGGCCCCGGTGTACTCCTGAGGAGTATCCGCGTGGTCCAGGGTACCGCCGCCGCTGATCGCGCCGTTGGTCAGGACAGGGGTCGTGAACGGGATGAGGGCCGAGTCGTCTCCGACGTCAACACGGGCCACGAACCCTACGGCATCACCGACGTTGAGGACGACGGCATCCACTACTCGGTCAGGGTCTGCGTTGACTGCAGCGGCCAGAGCCGTGCAGGTAGCGGGAGCTGCGGCTCCGCCTTCCGGGGCACTGAGCCCTACACGGATGTTGCCAGCCGTGATCACGCCAGGAAGTACAGCGGTGTCGAACTCGTAGGTCTGCGTCCCGAGGACGATGAGCTCCGTGTCGACACCGGCACCGGTGAAGTGAACCCAGCCTACGGCGGCAGGGGTACGATCTGCGAATAGAGAGTCGATCAGAGGACCGAAGTAGTCGTCCTGGTATCGTCGGTGGATCCGAGGGTTCCCGAACAGAGGTAGAAGATCGGTTCTTACTGCTTCGCCAGACATGTCATCTCTCCAGTTGTGTGATCGGGAGGAGTCAGCCCTCTCGGGACAGCCTCTATGGCTCGCCACATGCGAGACACCGTCCGATCACTCCTAGGCATCCTACACGACGAGGGTGACTCGGATGTAGTTTGCGGGGTACAGAACCTCGAGGGTCACGTCCACGAGGATCGTGTCCGGGTTGTCTTCGTCCTGGATCACGTTGTTCAGCGTGGCCGCTGCCACCACTCCCAGACCTTCGGTACCGAGGAAGGCCAGCTGGCCCTGGATGATCGTAGACAGCTGATCCAGGAAGGCGGGGGTGATGTTGAAGCTGCCGATGAAGTTCCGCAGAGCGTTCCGCAGGAACTTGGCAACGTAGTCGACTGCCTTCGCGATCGAGAGCTCTCGGCGTTCCACCGACGTGGTGTCCGTGGACAGCTGATGCCGACACTTCACCGGAGCACCGGCCACCGTCTGGTACAGGATGTACACACCGCCACCAGCGATGGTGTCCAGCTGAGACGGCTTGAAGGTGTCCTGCGATCCGGTGACGCTCGCCAGCCCGGTGATCGGGTAGTTCGTGAAGCCCTGAGACGGGTTCAGCTGACCGACCATGCCAGCTACCGCAGCCGCAGCGTAGTACGCCGGGACCGAGGTAAGCCCGCCGGTCAGGGTGACGTCAACCGAGTCAGGGAACACGTAGAAGACGCGTCGGTTCAGGAACGCCGTAGCTGCCGAGCCCACCGCTGCGGCGACAGCCGGGAGATCGGTGAGAGTCGTGCCGGTGATCAGCAGCGGGTCGCCCCGAAGCCGCAGAGCGTAGTCCTCATCGATCAGGGTCGTGGAGAGCGTGGTGGTCGAGTAGAACCCGTCCGTGTTCTCTCCTGCTACGAAGGTAGTTCGCAGGGTGAGCAGGCTGCCGTTCACTGCCGACACGCTGTAGCGCCGGAGCTCGCTGGCTACCGTCACCTCGACGTAGACCCCATCGTCCGCAGTCAGAGCTGCAGGGTTGAGGCCGTTGGCGACGATCGCGGCCGAGGGGTTCTCGTCTATGGCGAGCTCGTTCGAGCTTGCGGTGGAATTCGAGTCCCCGGATGCCAGGATCACGGCGTAGCCCCGAGTAGGCACTGCCGGGTTGATGAAGACGATCCGCTCTCCACGCTGCGCCGGCTGCGACATGGCAGTGACGTGCGTAGAGAAGAGCTGGTGGACCTGCTCGTTGGCGCTCAAAGGCACCAGACTGTAGACGTCCTTGGCCTCCAGCACATCAGCCGACCGAGCGTACGCCTCGAGCGTACCTTCCGGCAGAGCAGTACTGACCGCATCAACTCCGATGCCCGTCACCGCAGTGGTGGGCGAGTTGAGCAGGGCCAGGAACATGCCGAGACCGAGGGGGTTCTCGTCATCCAGCGGAGACAGGGCAGCAGCCAACGCGATCGTGTCGTCGATGGTCAGCAGCTTCTCAGACGCTGTGGACAGAGCACTGACATCCAGCCGCAGCCCCTTGTACTGGAGGAACGCCTGAGCAGAGGCCGGGCAGAAGGGCTGACCGGTCAGAGCGTTCCTCAGGATCTGGGCACCGAAGGTCGCCGATCCTGCCAGGTCCAGGTAGAAGTCCGGGTTCGGACGACCGGAGCCGTTGACCGCCGTGGTCGCGAGGCCGAGCACCGTGTCGGCTGTGCTGGCGCTGTCTACGCTCACGACGGAGGCGGTGCCGCCCATCGGAGAGGTGAGCACCAGGGCATCGCCAACAGTCTTGCTGGCTACGGTCATGCCGGTCAGCAAGTTGATGGCTGCGATCGCATCGTCGATGGAGTCCGACGTGAAGGTCAGGTCGTAAGCACAACCCGACCCATCCATCGACCAGAGCAGCTGGGTGGTGTCGAGGTCGTCGGTCCCTGCGCCAGCAGGGACAGGGAAGTTCATGGCCCCTCCAGCCACACCGCCCACCGTCACGTTGACCGCGAGGCCAGACTCCTTGGAAGTAGCTACTAGCTCGCCTGCAGCCTCGGTCCAGTCCAGGACCTCGATGTCGCCGTTCCAGGCGATCTGGTTGGCCTGGTCGTTGAGCTCTACCAGCATGGCCGCAGCGTTGGCGTACGGAGCGCCCGTCAGCGTGTAGCTGAGGCTGTGCGTACCTCTGCTGTCTACTACCACTGCGGTCAAGACCGTGTTGCCAGGATCGGCCCACACCACGCTGGACCGAGTAGCCGAGCTAGCGAACTCAGCGTCCTTACCCGTGTGACTAGCATCGGCAGTGAAGCCGAGCGTAGTCGCAGCGGTGGAACCCGCCAGGATGAGCGAGACCTGCTGATCCTGACCCATCTCGACCGTACGGAAGCGGAGCCACGACTGTGCGGCCGAGACGTCTCGGTAGGCCGAGACAACTAGATCACTGCTCAGGCCAGCGTCGATGTCCGCTGCCAAAGCAGCGATAGTAACCGCCGTGTAGACCGAGGCTCCCGGGAAGGTGAAGGTCTCGTTGGCCTGCGATACTCCGTCGACAGTCCGACCGACGATCAGAGTGAACCCCGTGAGGTCGAGGCCTGCACCAAAGGTGGCGTCAGGAATCGCAGTGTCAGACTGGATCTCAGCTACCTGAGCAGCAGAGGCCGTGTTCGTACCTGTGAGGGTAGCCGCTACCGGAGCGGGACTTACCGCGCCCCACTGCAGACCCTGGGCCTGGAACCACACGTTCCGAGGGGCCAGAGGTATCGAGTGGATCATGACGTTGGATTCGGCCACGTCGTAGACGCGAGTGGTGGGGTCGCCGTCCGAGTCGAAGGTCGAGAGGGCCGTGTTCAGCGTACCCATGCGGAAGCGAGAGGCCTGGACTTCCAGAACCTCTCCAGTCGACAGCTGCACGCCGTCTACGTAGACCAGGTCACCTGCACGGGTGGCCGAAGATGCCTGGAGGGGAACAGTGGTTCCCGGACCCGAGAAGATCTGCGGAGTCGCAGCACCGGCAGTGTGTGCGGCTCCTGCGGCATCCCCTTCGAGGATTCGACCGGCGCCCGTGCCACCACCGGCACCAGGCGTGGGGCCCCAGGCAACAGCGCCGCCTGCTCGGGTGTTCGCGCCCACGAAGAACTCGATCCAGGGGCTGGTGAGATCGCCGTCGAGATCGTCCTGGGCCCTGTAGCCCGAGGCCTCGATGCGGCGCACGGCCACATCCCACATGAACTCGCCGAGAGCAGTGCCGCCACGAAGAGTGACACTCGCAGAGGCGCCCCAGTTGGTGGAGCTGATCTGCACGTAGGCCGCAACAGGATCACCAGTCGGAGTGAAGATCGAGGCTACGGTCTTACCGAAGGCAGCGTTGATCGAGGCTACTACTTCGGCAGCAGTCGCATTGCCGAGCGCCGCCGAAATGACCACCGTGACGTCTTCGCTCTCATCCGCCGCTACAGGGTTGTCGATCGCAATGACCAACGTATCGCCGTCGGCGATGCTCCAGGCAGCCGCAGCAGCGGGGTCGCCCCTCTCCGACACGAAGGACGGGCGCGAGGCGAGGTTGCTCTCCGCTAGGAAGGCAGAGCCCGTGGGGCCGCCGTCCCCTCGCGGGAGCTCAGTGAGGATGTTGTTCTCGAGCAAGAAGCCTCGAACAGACGCCTCATCGACGTTGAGCTCGTCAGCGTTCCCACGTGGGGCGGGGTACGACGACTGCAGAATCGACAGAGCTGCCTGCGAGTACACCTCGGTGGCTGCGTCAGCGTTCAGCAGACCATCGCTGTCCAGGACGTCGACGACCTCGTACGCCGGACCGATGATGCACGCAGGAAGAGTAGCGGTAGCCACCGTTGGAGATACCGTACGGAGCTCCTGGATGACAGTAGTGCCGGGCTGCTGGATGGAGGCCATGTTCTTTCTCCGCCTAGTCTGTTGGCGTGACGCCAGGTCTCAAACTCGAGATCTGGAGGCTGGTGTCGTTGGGCTTCAGGTCAGCCTCTATATCTCTCATTCGAGCAATCTCAGGTCTCTCGAAGTCTCGTGCGTTTCCGGTAGTGAAGTAGTCCAGGGTGGTCTGCTGCTCTGGGGCAACGGGACGGGCGTACCAGCCCCACTGCAAGTGCCAAGGAACTAGGACGGTGACCATCCGAGATTCCTCATCAGCGCTTCCCTGTACCACCTGCCCCGGAGCAGATGGAGGAGACACTGACAGTTGCTGACCGATCTGGTGGAAACCTCCTACCTTCTGTAGAATCCTGCGGTGGTACCGGATCTGCCGGAAAATCCACCCTCCTAGTCGTCTCGCTTCCGTCTCCACCTTGGCGATTACGTACACCGAGGTGGACCCGGGAACTAGATCTACGTGAAGCCGTTCGCCTGTCCACAGACTGGCTGCACGCATCTGGTCCATGGCGATGTTAGCGGCCTGGTACTGCCCTACGTCAACAGCAATCAGGGGCCTGGAGCCCACCTTGTCGTAGTCGATGGGCGTCCCCGCCACGATTGAGATATTCGAGTCGGCGTCCGAGTCCGTCCAGAAGAACGGGTCATCTCGAGGCAGCTTGTTGAAGAGCCCTTGGAGAAAGCAGAGCAGCAAGTGCCGTGCCCAGAGGTCGTGATCCTCCGGGGTATACGGACTTGAACTGCGGTTAGGCCTTGTCCGCGAGTCGCTCATTCTTCCTCTTCATGGATCGGGCGTACCGAACACCGGCAACACCAGCAGTAGCTCCTAGACCTAGGACCGTGCCCCCTATTCGGAATGCCTTGGCCTGCTGTGCAGGAGGCAGTGCACGGAATCTCTTGAGTGCTCCGCTGTGGATCAGCGCCTTGTGGGCAGCCCCACCCGCCACGTAGCCAGAACCTACTCCGGCAGCAGCTACGCCGGCTTCTAGAAGAGCTCGAGGAACGGGCCGTCGGAAGAAGGGCTTCTCTTCCTTCTTCTTGGCCGCTGAGATCTTCAGAACTTCATTGTGGAAGCTATGGAGCATCTCCCCCTTCATAGTAGATCCATGATTTAAGTAAGTTCGCATCAACCTACCCCTAAGGAGCTGAACAGACCGTCCAGTCCTGCCCCCACCTTACTGGGTGTAGTGGGGTTAGAAAACTGCCGAACTGCTGTCGGGTCAAGGTTCAATACGTCAAGGTCTAAAGGCAGCGAGTACTCCACGTCTGGGCGAGGGATACGGTGTAGCTGCATCTCCTGCTTGACGGGGGATCTCACTCTCTCCGTGTACGTCCTGACCTGCACCTTCCACCGGATGTTCTCAGCCTCGACAATGACGTCACGAGGATCTACGGGAGGAAAGAAGATCGTACGAGCCGTGGTGTTCATCTGCTGCTGTTCGCCGATGGCTCCAACAAGCTGGGGAGCGCTAGCTGTCGGATCGATCTGGATGTAGAACTCGATGGGGCTGTGGTATCCGCCAGCGAAGCCGGTGTCGAAGCAAGACAGGCAACGACTCTTTGTCTTCTGGCTTGCCCTCGAGTCCCAGCATTCAGGGCATCGGAACCCTTGCGTCCGCCGCTTGAAGAGCCAGCACTTCCGCCCGGTGAACTCTTTGAGGAGCACGAGCTCTTGTCGAGCCATCTCCAAAGCATCTAGTGGGGGCTCGGCCTGCAAGCGGGCAGCGACGTTCGGGTAGTACGCCGTCTCCTGAGTCGCTCTGCGTACTACACGTACTCGGTAGTACCTGTGTGCCCAGGTGTGCAGCAGGCCCGGCTCGATATCGACGAAGACATACGTGTCTACGAGCGGGCGAGCAGTAACGGTGTCCCAGGGACCACTAGGAGATCCGGACCTCTCTACCCAGAAGTCGTAGTCCAGGGGATCCTCGTTCGAGTCCGTCTCCCAGGAGAGATAGATCCGATCCAGGTCCAGTGAGTTGACTCGTACGTTGGCTAGATTGAGCACCGGCGGAGTACCTCACCAGCAGCCTCTTCCCCCTCGAACAGTGCCTGCGCCCGCTTTTCTCGATCGGGAGCGGAGGCCATCTGAGTGAAGAGGCGGCGGCGTAGTACTTCAGCGGTCTTGGGCTGGCCGAAGAGCTTCCTGCCTAGAGCGTACCCACCCGCACCCAGAGCAGCGCCGCCTGCCGCCATGGCCCCAAACCGGCCGGCTGCCCCTAGTCGAGAAACACCCTTGGTCGCCGCACCGCCTGCAGCTGGGGCTGCCTTCGTGGCTGTTGTCGTAGCCTTTGCGGCAGCGGGAGCCGCCTTCGTAGCAGCGGGAGCCGCCTTCGTAGCAGCGGGAGCCGCCTTCGTAGCAGCGGGAGCGTGGCCGGCAGCGGCTACTGCCTTCCGACCTGCCTCTGCTGAAGCGGCTCCTGTGTTCCGGGTCACCAGGTTCGCTCCAGGGTTGGCGATCCTGTTCCACTTCGCTTGGCGACCCTCGAAGAGTCTCCCCACCCGCTGCCTCAGCGGAGCCTTGGTAGGAGGGGTCTTCCCCTTGGAGATCGCATCCCAGTTTCCCTGGTTACCTCCCCAAAAGGCAGCTTCCTTCTCGAGCACTGCCTGCCGAAAGAGATCTCGGTTGCTGTGGTACACAGTTCCTCCTTTCCTACGGGGCTAGCTCCGCATGGCAAGGGCGAAAGCCTTCTTGCTGGAGCCCCAACCCTCGTCGGAGGGGAGGTATCGCTTGGCGGCCTGCCGATCTACCCAGCCGTGCTCTGCGTTCTTCTGCAGAGCGTAAGCGCCGCCACCGACGCCGGCAGCACCCGCGCCCACAGCACCGTACCCGAGAGCCGCTCTACGTCCAGCAGAAGGAGCGTTCGCAGCATAGGCCTTGCCCTTCTCCACGGTGCTCTTGTACTTCTGCAGGGCCGCAGTGCTCTGCTCCTTGTACGCCTTGGCGGCGTCAGAGCCCTTGCCTCCCTTGATCGCCGCCTCGCGTGCCGGCCTCAAGCCCTCAGCTAGCTGCCCCCTGTACTTGGCAGATCCGCCCGCCCGACGGATCTTTCGAGCCGACCGGCCACCAGACGAGGACAGCTCGCTGATGTGAGTACCGAGGCCCCTTGCACCCCGATGAATGCTTTGACCGACCTGCCTGAGGCCTGCCTGCTTCATCATGTACGCGAAGGCCTGCTTCTTGGTGGCAGACTGCCGCCGAGCAATCCCCTCTGCTCTCATCCTCTTGGTCTGCTTGATGAGGCTCCCGCCGGCCAGGCCGGCAGCACCGATAGTGCTGGCTGCGATGAGCGCGGGGATGGCTTGGCTCGCCTGCTTCCGCAGTCTGTGCTGATGACGGCGAGCAGCAACCATGTGAGCACCGATCCCCAAACCCCTCTTCTGTGCTGAGCGCCCTTCATCCGCTGTGGCTCGCATGGACTTGATGTTCCCTGCGATATCCTTGGCCACATAAGCCCCTGTAGCCTGCTTCCGCATCACGTACGCGAAGGCCTGCTTCGGGGGCATGCCTCCCGGAGGACCGCCGGCCGGAGGAGGTCCGCCACCAGCTGCCGGAGCACCGGCGGGGGGAGCACCAGGAGGTCCAGCGGGAGGAGCCTGGGGCTCCTGACCGGGCGGGAAGGTGGGAGGAAGGTTAGGCTGCGGGGACTGCGCCGCCAGAGCCTGCTCTTCCATCATGGCCTGCTCCTGGGCAGCCTGCGCCTGCGCCTCTGCCTCGGCCTGCTGCGCCTCTGCCTCGGCCTGCTGTGCGGCAGCCTGGGCCTCCGCCTGCTGCTGCTCCTTGTCCTTGATCACCTTCATGGCGGCACCAACAGCCGCACCGATGTCCTCAGCAGCAGTGGTCGACGTACCGTCGCCACCTGCTCCAGCCGGAGGACCCATGCCCGGAGGGGCAGGAGGGGCAGGAGGAGCAGGCGGGGCACCAGGTGCTCCAGCGACGCCAGGCATGGGACCGCCCGGAGGGGGACCGCCCCCATCCATCATGGCCAACTTCTGCAGCTGCTCGAGGGACATGTGCCCGAGTCCGAGCTCACCGATCAGGCGATCTTCCTGGACAGAAGCTTCCTTGACCTGCGCCCGGGAAAGGAGGAATTGGTCGAGCATCTCAGAATCTCCTAAACGGGGCAGTGACGCCCTTCTGAATAGCGTGTCCTGCGACAGCGCCTCCGAGGGCACCGCCGATTGTAGCGGCTGCAGGGTGCTTCATGGCGTCCCGCTTTGCGGCCAGAATGAAACGATCCTTCGCACCCATCTCACCGGGATCCGGAGAATCCTTGTCGAGGGTATCACGGAGCTGTCGCGCCTTACGGTAAGCAGTGACTCCGCCTACCAGAGCTCCACCTCCTGCACCGATGAAGTCGGTGGGAGCCATAGCGCTCTTGAAGAGCTCCTTGCGCTCCTTCTTGCCAATGGGAGTGTTGGCGATCTCGTCCCACTTCTTCTTCTTACTCTTGGGGAGGAACCCCCTCTTAGCGGGCTTGGCGCCTGCTGCCGCACTCGGAGCCTTCTTCTCTCCAAAGATGAGGTTCCTCAGGTTGAAGTTCTTCTTCCCCTCCGACACGTCGCTGGAAATCCGATCTACGTGCTTGGTAGTCTTCGTGTCCAGGCGATCCACTGCACGATCCAGCGAGCTGTCCAGCGATTTCTTCGTCTTGTTGACGAGCTTGTCACCTTCCTTACCGAACCTCTTAGCTGCGTGATCAACAGGCTTGTTGATGAACTCCTTCTGCAGCTTGGGGAGGTAGTGCTTGGCGGCCCCATAAACCCCTGCTCCGGCAGCTCCACCTGCAGCGGCAGATCCTACAGCCTTCAACGCTCTGCGGTTTCTGCGCTTCTTGGCCACCTCTTCGGGCATGGCGCCGAGATCACTGAGCAGCCGATCCTGCTTACGCTCATCCTTGTCACCAGCGATGGACTTCAAGGCGCCGAGTCCTGCACCGGCTCCTGCGGAGGCAAGGTAGTTCCTGCCAGAGGCCAGCTTCGCGGCCTGGAGGATGTTGTGCGCCTCGACCTTGGTCGCTGCCCCCGGAGTTAGTCCTAGGTAGTTCTTCCACCCAGACTGCTCCGGATCAGTAGGGTCCTCATCACCTGGGGCCAGGTGCACGGTGTCGTTCCCGTAGGTGATGAAGGCTTCCTTCTCGGTGTCTTCGAGCTTGTCCCGATATCGAGCCAGCAACTCCTTGAGGTGCGCTCGAGTCTCGTCTTCCTTGGAGCCGGCGTACTTGTACCTGCTGCCTCGAGAGTGAGGACGGATAGTCACTCTCAGCGAGGGGCTGCTGTACGACGGCCGATCTCTGCCCTTGACGGCTCCGATCAGCTCTCGGTGCCGACGGTCATCCTTGTACTCCTTGGACCTCTCCTGCGATCGGCGCTGCCGGAGGATGTCGTTGGCTAGCGCATCGTCCACGCCTCCCTTGGCGAGGATGCGCTTGGCTCGACGGATCTCCCCCTCATCAGCTGCTGCTAGGGCGGCCCCGATAGCACCGCCAGCGATCCCACCGAAGACCGTTCCTCCGACAAGACCCGTAGGGCCTCCAGCTACCCCTGCCAAGGCTCCTAAAGCTCCACCAGCAAGAGCACCTGTACCGATCGCAGTACCCATGGGAGTAGGCTGCTCCTTGCTCTTGTGGCCCAGGTAGTTCTCGAACTTCGCCTTCCGACTCTTGTACGGGATCGCTCCCACGTCCAGACCGTCGGGCTTACCCGCTCCGAAGATGCGGGCTAGCTTGAGGGTGTCCTCGCTCTTCGAGACGATCCCCTTGAGCTGCTCCTGAAGATGCTTGGTGCTGTCATCGTGGACGTGGTCGTTGTCCGCTTCGTGGGCGTCGTCTAGGTACTTCCGCTTCTTCTTGTAGCCGTCGGACAGGAAGGCTTCTTGCTTGGCGGCGTACGCATCGTGGCTGTTGGCCAACACGTTGGCCAGCTTCGGGGGCTTGGGCTTCGCCACTCCCGATATGAGCCGAGAAGGCTGCCCGACGGGAGTAGTGCCCCACAACAGATTACGCTTCACGCCGGCAGCTGCGTCTGCCTGCCTCTGCTTCGCCACGGCTCCATGAGCTCCTCCTGCCGCCCCTGTCAGGAAGGCGTGCTTCATGGAGTGGAAGAACTCCGTAGCCGCAGCGAGCTGCTCCACAGACTCCCGTTCTGCAGGCCGCCTACCGGTCAGGAAGGAGTTCAGGTCGGACGACTCCGCCCGCTTCTCACGGGGGCGCATCAGGTGGGATGCCAGCTTGCTTAGGTCACTCACGAGATACTCCTACCAGAGCCCAAGAGGGCAGGTCGACGTCAACCTAGAACCCATACCAGGAACCGGTGTAGTAGTAGTCACTGTGTACCCCAGCCCCAAAGCCGGAGGAGATGTTCAGTGCGGTCTTCAGCCTCAGCTTCTTCTCCTCGTAGGAGTTCCGCATCATGGCTGCCATGTTTTGGGTCATGGGAATGTTGGATGTGAAGCTGACCGAAGTTCCGCCATCAGAGAACTGGATGTAGTTCCGGGTGGACAGGATCGCAACAGACTCGAGCAACCGAGATACTGCCCCCTCCCGCAGCAACGAAGCTGACGGGAAGGAGGCGACACGCACCTGCCCGATGAGGGGCGGGGTGATGTTGTAGTCGTCGATCGTATCGAGGATTGCCCACGCAATCATCCGGTCGGTGGATTCCTCCCCAGAGATCAGCCTGTTGAGCTGCGGGTAGTCCCGCAGGTACAGACGGATCATGGCGATCGCCACCTGCAACTTGTTTTCGGGATCTGGGAAGAGTCCGGGCACTATCCGATGGCCTCCACGACCGCTGCCTGATCTAGCTGCTCTAGGGCAGCGGTCACATCTACTCTACGTCGTCTGCCCGTGTACGGCGTACCTACAACTTCCTTGTAGATGAGAGCCATCTCAGCGACCTTCAGCTCTGAGTAGTCTACGCGGACCTCTTCGACTACGGCCACGGCCTTCACAGGCGCCGCTTTGGGCCTACGCCCTTCCACCACCCATGAAGGCAACTCGTCACCGGCAGGGACAGCCAGCAGTCCGCAGAGCCTCGGAGCTTTCTGCAGCTCTCGAGGCATCGGTGCGGGCAACACAATGCTGCTTCCTGGAGGGATCTGGATGTGTCGGACTGCGATCGTCCTGGGGTGGCCGATCAGGTCAGACACGTTGTGGACGTCGTACAGCATCAGCCCAGCAGCTCTTCTAGCCCCGCCAGATCCAAGTCGGCTCCATCGTAGAGCGCCTGACGAATCCTCCCCACCGTGACGGCCTTGGAGCTCCCAGCCCGAACCACGGGATCCACCAGCTGGCAGACGCCCTTGAGCTGGGCCATCGTGAGCTCGATGGTGATGGCGTTGATCAGTTCGTCTCGATCCTCAGAGACAGGGGGCTCCTCTTCGAGGGCCTCAGGCTCCGGCTCCTCTTCGAGGGCCTCAGGCTCCGGCTCCGGCACCACCTCAGGGGCTGCTTCGGGCTCCGGCTCCGGCACCACCTCAGGGGCGGGAGGGACTGCCTCTACGATGCCTGAGATCTCTTGGGCCGCCTCTGCGAGGATAGTGTCCAGTGGTACGGACCGATCCGTCCCTTCGATGCAGAAGTAGATCAACCCCGACGTGTAGTAGGGGCGAAGCTTCGCCTCCTCTGCCTTGATCATCTGAGCGGTGCCGATGACACCGAGACGGTGACGAAGCGGCTGACCGAACACAACCAGCCTCTCGGCGGTACGCATGGCCTGGCTCCGTCTCTTCGCGGACATCGGAATGCGGACGTGTGCGGGGGCTCCCCCGGCGGTTAGGACGTGGTATCTGGTCATGTATCTGCCTCCAAATGTGACTAAGCCCCCACTCTCCTGCCGGAGGGCGGGGGCCCAGTCTACCCACCGAAGTAGGAGTCTTCTAGAAGATGAAGACTTCGGGGAACACGCCGCCAGTGGCGATCTTGTTGTTCGTGATCTCGAGCGCGTCCTCGGCACTCGGGATACGCACACCGAAGCCGATATCCGTGGCACCGACCGTGATGGAGCCGGAGTAGAGCTCGAGCTTGGCGACGGCCGAGATGTTGCCGAAGCCCATCCCGATGTCTTCCCAGCTCTGCCACATGATCCGGTTGGCCACCTTGTCGATGTAGAACTTGGTGTCGTTCAGGATGTAGAAGTACCCGAAGAACTCCGGCGCGGCGAAGATGTAGACGTTGCCGTCGCGCAGGATGTTGTTCTTGATCGTGCGGATGACCTTCATCCCCATGACCTGCGAGTACTTGTAGCCGTCGACCACGGTCTCCGACTGCACCTGCGAACCCATGTCCTCCGTGGTCCAGGTCAGGATGTCCGACCAGTCGCTCTCCGTGATCAGCATCCGCTCGGCCTGCAGCCGCTTCTGGATGAGGATCTTGAAGAGGTTGACGAAGTCAGGACGCTGCACCGCACGAACCACGAAGTCGTCAGCAGCGGCGGCCAGGGCCAGGATGCCCTTGACCTTGCCACCACGGAGAAGACCCGTAGCTGCATCGACGTCGAGGCCACCCAGGGCGACACCGGCGTTGACGTTGGTGCGGTTGAAGGCGACGGCGAGACCACCGTTGACCTCCGTCTGCATGAACTCGACCATCGACTCGAGGTGGATCGTGAACTCGCGGTCCTCGATCTCCTGGATGTCCTTGCCCGAGTTGTCCTCGATCACCTTGGTGATCGGCATGCGGTAGGCCAGCAGCTCCTGCTCCACCTTCTCGAACTTCTCGCTCGAGATTGTGAAGAAGGCGATGGCGAATCGCGGGGCGTCGATGTAGCGAGCCTCGGGCTCGCCACGGAAGCCCATGCTCATCGCACGGCTCTGCGGCTCGACCTCTTCGATGCGGATCAGGGTGTCGTGGTTGAGAGACACCTGGCAGTCGGAGGGATCGATCGAGCGAGCGTTCATCACCTTGCGGCAATACGCTTCCTCTCGAAGGTGGTCACGAATGAACTCGCCTCCGTAGGCGGCCAGCTTGGTGCGGCCCTCGGAAGTTCCAGCCTCCTCGAAGAAGGTCTCGTTCATCACTCTGGATGCGGCGCTATCGTACATGGCTATCTCCTTTCCCTACGCCGCTACTCAGCGGACCAGGTACCGGAGGAACCCGGTGTTGGCGTTGAAGCTCACAACCCGAGCTACCGGGCTGTCGTCAGTGACTGCCGGAACCGCTGCGATGTCCGCAGCCGTAGGCTCCAGCAGACCTCGTAGGCACTGACCACCAGCAGCGGCAGTGAAGATATCGCCGACCACCAGAGGCTCGCCAGCAGCGAAGGCAGCAGCGGCACCGAGCAGGAACTCGCCGTCCGCAGCAGTGCCGCCCCAGATGTCCGTCTCGGCCTCGTAGGCATGGATGCGGATGACGGTGACCTTGCCACCTACACCACGACCAGCGCCAGCCATGGCAGCCAGGTCGGTACGACCTCGCTCACCGAAGATCTGGTAGTGCGGGGCACCCCAGTTCACTTCCTGGGTACCGAGAGCGGAGAAGAGGGGGTTGGCGCCACCTCGCCGGAGGTTGCCGTTGCCGTCATCCTCCAACCACTCGCCGTCGCGGTAGAAGGCCGCGTCGTCGGGGTTCAGGGGGTTGTGTCCTACCGCATCGCCGGGGTTACGTGCAGCCCAGGGAAGGGACCGCATGACACTCGGCGACCAGGGGCTAAAAAGTCTCAGGGTCATCGGGAGTTCTCCTTGGTCTACTCGTCGACGTCACGGGTAAGCAAGAACTCACCCAATCTGCTGGTTCGGCGACCGGAAGGGGAGTGATCGACGACCGAAGCCAACTTCACACCACCACCGGCCACTAGGTCAACTGCCTTCTCATAGGCAGCCATCTCACTTGGCGGGAGTTCTGCTAGGTGGGCAACCTTCTCTTCGAAGGTGAGCTCACCATGCATGTTCTTCTCTTCCAGGGCGTGTGCGATCTTCTCGCACCGCTCCTTGCTCTCGTAGGCGGCAACCTTCTCCCGGAGGATCCGGTTCTCCGCTGCCTGCTTGCGGACCGCCTGCCCGGCCTGACGGAGGACAGTGGCTGCCTGCATGCCGCTGATCTTGTTCATGGCGTACTCCTAGTAGCCGGGGATGGAGGGAGTGATGCTGGAACCGGAGTTCGGCATCCCTGTCATCGATGACGAGCCCTGCATCCGCTCCCCGTTCGCACGAGCAGCATCCTGTAGAGACTCCCGGAAGGCGGACTCGCGCTCTAGGCGGCGATCATCCAGAGACTTGTCCTCGGTCTGGAAGCCGCCCCGGTCGAGAGAGGCCTGCTTCGGCTGACCCTGCATCTCTCTCATGCGGCTCTTCACCATGGCGTGAGAGAGCGCGGGAGCAGCAACCAGGCCTGCCCCAGGCGCTACGGCATTCGCCAAGGAGCCACCCCATCCACCTAGCATGCCCGTGTGGACCAGCTGACGATGCTGCTCAGGGCTCAGGCCCTGAGCCCGGGCGTCTTCGGCAGTAGCTCCCGTAATCGCATTCCGAGCTCCCAGAAGGCTTCCGCCGAGAGCACCGACGCCCGCTCCAATACCGGCTCCGATGGCCGCTCCTCGACCACCACCGATACGTCCTAGAGCCGCACCTATGCCTGCCCCACCTAGACCGCCGACCATGCCGCCGCCCACCGTCCCGCCCAGACCGGCAGCGGTGCCCTTGGCCCACGACCCGGGGTTGGCGCCTCTAGGGTCTAGGGCCATGGCTGTGCCAGCACCGCCGAGCATTGCCGACTTCACTGATCCTCTCAGAGCACGATCCACGAGCTCCTTGCGGGCTAGGGAAGCGAGCTTGCTGACCTCCGTGTGCGAGAGGTTCTTCTGGAGGACGTCGTCCGATCCCCTGTCCAGGATCGGGGCGCTCAGCACCTTGCCGACCTCCCTCTTCACGAACTTGGTCTTGGCGTCACGCTTGTTGTAGTTGATCGCAGCCCGGTTCGAGCCGATAACGGAGGGGGACGGCTGCTTCGGGACGTTCTCGCCTGCCTGGCTAGCGCCGGACGGGTTTCCCAGGGGGGCAGCGTTCCGCTTGCCGGTGATCCTGGCCTTCGCGCCCTCTCCCCTGGAGCTGGGGGAGAACTCGGCCTGCTTGCGAAGGGCACGTCCCATCGCGAAGGCAGACTTCACCGAAGAGTCTCGGATCGGGCCTCGCTCCGGGTAGGCACCGCCGCCACCGGGAACGTCGTTCAGGTCGTTGCTCATCAGACCGGGAGCAGTGTGCTCGGAGCTGGCCGGGTTGTTGGTGCTTCGGGGAATGGCGTATCCGCTAGCACCTGCCGTAGCCCGCTGCTGCGTACCGCCACCACCAGGCCGGCGCTGGAGATCGTGCCTCATCGCGCTGCCGCCCATGCCGGGGGAGATCGAGGGCGCTTCACCAGTGTGCCTCGGGATCTCCTGCATCGCAGTGACGATCTTGAACTTGAGACGGGGATCAGACTCGACCTCTCCGACGATGTCGTAGGCCTGCTTGACTCTCTCGAGGCTCGTAGAGTCCTCGATCAGCTGCCCGCCTTCGATGCAGTCAGCCAGGTACTCCAGAGCGGAAGCGGTCTTTTCCGCCTCGTCGTTCGAGGATCGCTGATAGATCTCAGCAGGAGGGAGGTACGACGCCTCCTTCTCCATAGGCTCGTCGGCAAGCTTCTGGGCGGCAGTCTTCATCAGACCGGCGACCATTCTGTCGAGAGTGTGCTCGCTCATTACGTCCTCACTGCTGGGGGTGGGACAGTTTGCCCCGTGTTCAGTCCTACGCTGCCTGTTACCGGACTCGAGTTGACCTTGGGGGCCTTCGAGAAGCCGGCTTTCTGAGAAGTCGTTTTCAGCCTACCGAGGCTGGGGGTCTTGGTCGACACGTTCATTAGGCCTACGTCAGGCTTCGGGACAGCCGGAGGAGCGGCTGACATAGCCAGCTTCTGGGTCTCAGCGAAGAATGACGAGAGCATCGTGTTCCACATGACCGGTCTTGTGAGGGATCGGGGGAGGCTCCCCTAAGAGAGCCTCCCCCACCCAGGTTGGCTAGATGTACCCGTGCTCTTCCAGGAGCTCGTACGCCATCTCGTCGATGGGGTCACCCTCGTAGAGGGGGTACTCGTACCCGGCTTCCGCGTGCTTGATGAAGTCGTTGGCCCGGACCTCCGCGAGGGTCCAGTAGGCGCCAGCGCTCTTGTTCATCTGGCGCAGACCGGCGGCTCCGAGGCCGAGACCGGCAACTCCCAGGTACTTGCCGCCGTGACGGGACAAGTTCTTGCCCAACACTTTGCCGGCACCACGGGCCCTCATCCCGGCTTCCATCTTGAGGCCACCGGCAGTACGACCTCGCCGGCCGGCAGCATCACGCGCCTTCTCGTGGCCGATACCCACGAGGCGTTGCGACTTCGCCTGCGCCTTCCGCATCTTGCGGTTCGCCTTGCCGGCCTTGCCCTTGAAGACATTCGCGGATCGATCGGGCCCGGCAGAACCAGCAGACTGGCCCTTCAGGGCGGCCCGGATCTGATCCTTGGTCATGCCGGCGTCTCTCATCTCCTTGACGCCCGCGAGCTTGGACAGCTCGGCGTCCATGGAGTGCGCCATCACCTGACCTAGGAACTCGGCCTCCTTGAACTGGACGAAGGCCGTCTTCTCGGCGTCGTCCAGGTAGTTGTAGTGCTCGACGTCGTCGCCGTCCCAGTTCGGGGGGAGGTCGTCGCCCTCGTCCTCGTCCATGTAGTAGTCGGCGAGGGCGTCGATCTCTTCGTCGTCGAGGGCTTCGGCGTCGATTCCGTCTTCGGCAGCAGCTGCCTTGAACAGGTGCCAGATCTCGGACTCGTCACCAGCGGCGGCGGTCTTCTCGGTGCCGTAGTAGTCGGCAAGCCAGGAGTTCACATCGGACATGTCAGTCTCTCCAGAGAGTGGGTGGGGGGGTGTCGGGTCCCAGCGTCTTCGAGGTTGTGTTACCTCTACACTAGTACTTGGATCGCTGCCCTCACTTCAGAGGGATCGGCGACGGGATGCATGGAATCGTTGCTAAACGACCCTGGGCCATCTTGCCCAGTAGTGTCAGCGTTGATCAACCCTCTTCTTGCCTCCGCCGAGATGTAGGCCGTTTTGAGGTAGACGTAAGGTACTACCTGGGCCAACACCTCGAGGGGCGAGGCGGTGTGGGAGGACGATTGCTTAATTCCTGCCTGGGAGTCAAGCGTGTCCTGTCTATAGAGCGCCTTTCGGAGCTCTGGACTGTCGAGGGATTCTTGAATGTGGGGGAGTGCGAGCTCTACCCCTTCCCGGTACGCAGCGTAGCCAGAAGCCAACTTGTCTAGCAGCGGACTGGATCTCGGAGTCCAGGATCTCTTCTGTCGAGGAGGGGCCTGGAAGATCATGGTGATCCGCCGCTTCATGACTGGCGGGGCCATCGATCTGGATTCTACATGCCCCAACAAGGACCGGACCAGATCCATGATCCTACTCTGTGGCATCCCTAGATCTAGCGGCTCTTCCCGGCAACTGCACGACTGATCGAACACTGTGCCTTCTCGCCGGAAGTGATCTGCCTGGCGGCCCATGCCTGCGTGCCGAAGCGCTACGTCCTGGAACTCGTGAGGCTTCAGGATGATCCCTGCCCTTGAGGGGGCAGCCAAGGCGTCACTCAAAGAGCGGGAACGCGAGAGTCTCCGTAGAGATCTGTCCGGTAGGTCGGGCTCGTGGTCCTCGAGCCGCTTCATCACCTTGTCCGGTCCGCCGGGAAGACGCTTGATCATCTCACTGAACTTGATCGCAGCCCTCTTGTTTCGCAACTGTTCAGTTGCGGCTACAGCAGCGTCACGGAAATTGTCTCGAGCTGCAGCTTCCTTAGCCAGATCCGTAACAGAGATACGTGCCAGGGGAGGCAAGAGGTTCAGCACCTCCGGCTGCTCCCTCACGAATTCGCGTACCTTGCTCTGTACTTCTGGGCGATCCCTCTTGGAAAGGAGCTTCTCCGGTATCCTGTTCAGGATCTCCGATGCCCGCTTTTCTCCGTAGAAGAGCTCACCGCGTTCTGCAGAAGGCATCGCGATGCCTCCAGGAGAGAACACCCAGGATCGCGTCTGATTGTGCGCCAGCTTGGCCATGACCATGGCAGTTCGATCAGCTCCGATGATCACGAAACTGTCGTCGAAGAAGTTGGGGTAGTCGTTGTGAACGGCGCAGACAGACCCGTCGTCCAGGACCTTGTTCATCCCGAAGCGAGGATCTTTGTTGTTGACGTGCTTGCAGTAGCTCGCCTTGGTCTTCGCCAAGTTCCCACACTGCGTGCATCGATCGTACGGAACTCGACAGCCCATCGAGGTAGGCGGGAAGATCCCCTCCAGAATCTTCCGAACTAGGGGCATGGCCCCCTGCCGCTCACACAGGTCGTGGTTCAGGTCGAAGATCGTCTCGACCCGGTGCATCCTGGGATTCCAGGAAGCCAGGATGATCCTCCCCAGTGTCTTGCTGGGATCCTTGTTCTGATGATGCTGGAAGATGTGAGCGTTGTAGAAGGTCGGGTACCCGAACCGGATACCTCTCGCAGCTGACGCTCTGCCCTCGACATCCCACGGAGAGATGGAGGCCATCTTCTCGTGGCCGTTCAGCAAGCCGGCTTCAGGGAACGTGTCCCCGTTGACGTTGCTGCCGTAGTACTCGAAGGACCCTAGAGCGTTGTTCAGGACGTAGGTGTGTCCTTGTTCCGGCTCCATCCGCTCGATGAACCCCTTCACCTCATCCGACAAGGTGTCCGCCCCAGCCATCTTGGCCAAGGGGTACCTTTCCGGGATCAAGTGGGTGAAGGCGCTACCGCTCTCCGACCCCTCGAAGTGGAGGAGCTTCTCCATCATCGGCTAGCTACCACCTCTCTCGAAGCTCTTCACGCTCTCGGAGAACTCGAGCGAGCCGAAGCTGTGCTGAGGCAGACTTGTCGAAGATGTCGGGGGAGCCGAACCCCTTTCCAAAGCCTGCTGCGAACACGCCCGGAATGGCTTGCGCCGGGTTCCGGTACTTGTCCTCGATCTCCACCAGCTGCTTGACCTGGCTCGGGTCGATCAGCTCGTCGTAGTCCACGACCTTCCGGACGAACGTGCCGGCCACCATGGGATCAGCCGCCATGGAGGGAGAGAAGTTGTGCAGAGTACGGAACGCTCGCTGAGCAGGGACGGTGTCCTTGATCTTGTTCTCCCCCAGCATGTTCCGATAGTGCTTGCCCTTGTTGACCTGCGACATGCCCTTGTGGATCTTGCGCTCCAACACGGTGGCCATCGCCGAACCTAGGGCCAGTGCGCCTACCGAGCCTGCTCCGGCCAAGAGACCCTTCAGGGCTCCCGCACCTAGCTGCTCTACCCCTGCCAGCTTGCGGATTTCAGACATCTTGCGCATTAGTAGATTCCTGTTGTTGATGGGCCGTGTAGAGGATTGGGCCGTTTGTGTCGAGGAAGGGCCTGCCGACCCTGAGTGATCGCAGCAATCCGAGGATTGATCGCCTGGTAGTTCTTCTTCAAGGCCTTGCCGCCCAGGTACGCGGCACCGCCCCCAACCATCACATGTAGCGGGTGGTTGACTGCCCAGCGAAGAGCAGATGCCTCCTTGATGAAGGCGGACCAGGAAGCTGGACTCACCGAACGTGGTCCCTCAGGAAGCCGTTGATCTTCTTCTTCTCTTCGTCAGCCAGCTTCTTCGCCACCCGGATCTCCGCCACCTTGATCTGCGAGTGTCGGAAGGCCCCGAACGCCGTAGAGATGGGGTTGGTGTCCTTGACGTCCAGGTGCGACAGCTTCTGCATGACGGCAGGCCGGAAGCTGGGACTGGCCATACCTACCCGGTGATGAGCTAGGGACACCGCCTCCGCAGCCTCCTTGACTCCCGCCTCGCTGCTGTCTACGTGCAAGCAGACTACTGCGAGAGCTTCTGTGGGCTGCCCTTCCTTGAGTGCCTCCGCCATCTTGTCGACCATGGTGGCGTGAGCTCGTCGAGCCAAGGACAGCTCTCGAGTCTCGTCAGCAGCCAGCTTGTTGATCGCAGCACTGATCTTGGTGCGAGCATCGAGCAACCTGTTCAGCGGGAACGCTTCCGAAGTAGGCGGACCTACAGGACGCACTGCTGCAGCAGCCTTCTCCATCACAGCTACACCGGCGGACTTGATGTATCGAGTGGGCGTCTCGGAGTACGCTAGGGATGCCAGCTTCGTGGGAGCAGGATCTGAGAAGCCGCCTGCCACTACCGTCGGATCGGCGACGTCGAAGTCAGGGACCCGGAAGTCCCCGGACGCCTGCTTGAACATGGCGTTGAACGTCGCCTGGTTGGCGTACTCGCACGCTCGCCGGAGCTGCTCCTGGTTCATGTCGGCCGAAGCACGCTTCGTCAGGGAGGCGTTCAGCGGCACCCCTCTCTCGAGGTAGTCCGCAGCCGCCTGCTTGCCCATGAGCTCTAGACGTTCCTTGGAGACGCCCTTGACGCTAGAAGAGCCCTGGAGCAGTGCTGCGAAAGGTCCGAAGTCGTTCATCATGTCTCCGCAGGAACCGAAAGGCTGCCTTCGCTATGATCCGAGGATGCAGACACCTCTGATCGACAAGCGCACGGCAGCCGAAACTCTAGGCAGAGGATGCCGCAGTGTTGAGCTCTATGCCAAGCGAGGAATGCTAGCAAGGGTTCGTCGAGGGCATCGAGTCTACTTTCTGCGTGACGAAGTGGAGGGCCTGCGAGAAGAGCTCGACCAGGGCAGTCCCTCCGCCTCGAACACCGAGATACTACTCCGTCTGAAGCGCTTGGAGGCGAATGTCGAGTTTCTCCTCATGCTGCAAGACGCGAAACGTAGCTCTCTCCTAACTGAACAAGAGCTACTAGAGCTACTGCCAAACGCTCAAGCAGGGCTAAAGAAGGAGCACTGGTCTGTCGAGGACCTGCTCAAGTGGTACCAGATCTACACTCGCCTGACCGACGAGGATCTGTACGTCCTGCACAGAGAGCTCGTGAAACGAGGCAGAAGGGGCAGCCATGCCTGGCTGATCCCCTACAAGCTGTGCGTGACGCAGGTGGCGTATATACGCAAGCATCCTCGGTTCGGTTCCATGTTGGATCTCCAGCGAGCTCACGCTCTGCTACTGAAGGCCCGGAACATCATGCGAGATCGAATCCTGCTGGAGTTCGGAGATGAGCTACTGGATGTAGCGGATGCCTACGAGAAGAAGTTCGGAGCTCGTCCTCGTCTACGGGACGAGCTCATGGCTTCAATTCTTGCGGGCTGACGCCTGCGACCCGCGCTGTGGAGCGATGACATCGGGACGGGGGCGGTCGATCATCGAGGCGAGGAAGCAGTACAGGATCGAGTGGAACGTGTCGTCCGTGGATCCTGGGGAGCGCTTGTACTCGTTGACCCGACGATGCTCGTTGTACTCGCTGAAGATGTTCAGCATGTCCCTGGCGTAGGGGTCCTCGAACTCCTCCCACTTGGGAAAGCGGAACACGTTGGCTCGCTTGATCGCGTTGAAAATGTCGGACATCACCTCAGATCTATGAACTAGCCATCGACGTAGCCTGTCGTCCCAGGCCACCTTCTTCCTCGGTGCCAAGTACTGGTACTTGTGCACTCGAACGGCTCCAAAGGCGCGGATCAGCTCGTCGTTCTGGTAGAACCCTCCGCCGTAGTCGACTCCGATCAGGCGAATACCCCAAGACCTAACCAAGCCCTTGATCAAGGCCAGCTGCTCCTGCGGCTCTGACTCCACCCCTGTGAAGCGGTGGACGTAGAAGATCGTGAAGAACTTCCCGATGTACGTCCCCAGCGAGATGACGGTATGACTCTGTTCTCCAGTGCCCCAGTCGATTCCAGCGTAAATCGGGTTCCTTCCGAGAAGGACCTTGAACTGCTTCATCCACTCGTTGTCGAACATGCGGATGGTCTCGTCGCAGTTCTGAATGATGTCTGCTCGCACCAGTGGCCGAGTGCCCGAGTCGTAGGAGAGTCCGAGGACCTCGTTGTAGAAGCGGGGTCTCGAGTAGTGCTCGTATTTGTCCAGGATCTCGTCCCACGGGATCCAGGGGACCATGAGCTGCGGGATTCGGTAGCCCTCGAAGGGCTCCTCGTGCGCCTTGGGCTTCCCCGTAGCCGCCCATTTCGCCTCAGGGTGCCTGGGGGAGATCTCCCCGCCACAACTCTCGCAGATGAGCCCCTTCTTCCCGAGGTTCTTCTCCCCGAGGATGTTCCAGTAAGCGGCTCGACTGCCTGCAGTGGGGGTGCCGTGCCTGTAGCAGGGGACCACCCACTCATTCTGCGTAGACCTCTCCGTCCAGTAGTACTCGATCGCGTTGTCGAGAGACTTGGGCGTGCCTGAGAAGCGGTAGATCTTGTACGGGGAGTGTGAAGCGCACTCGAGGATGACCGGGATGTGGTCGATGTAGATGTCCTGGATCTCGTCCAGCATGATCATGTCAGCCGGGATACCTCGAGTACGGTCAGCGTTGTGGAACGCGTACCGCAGAGTGATCTGGCTGCGGTTCATGAACTTCTTGAGGGCCACCGAGTCTGCTAGACGCTGATCGAGCCAGGCTAGAAGCTCCGTGCTGGTCTCAGTGGGCTCCTTGAGCCTGTCTCTACTGAACGTGTACGTCTGATCCCGTGAGGGGGAGACGAACAGGGTCTGGAAGCCGGCCAGGATGCAGCAGTACGCCAGGATGATGTTGCCGAGCGACGTGCTCTTCTCGACCTGCCGGCCGCACTTCAGCAGAACTCGCTTGCTGGGAGTGTCGTAGATCCTTCTGAGGTACCCACGCTCCGCAAAAGAGAACTTCTCCATGCGGGGAGGCTGCCCCTCATCCACTACTCGCACGTAGATGCCGAACCTGACGAAGGTACTGGGCTTGACTTTCAGGAGAGCTCGACGATCTCCAGCCAAAGCGTCCCGAAAGTAGTCCCGTTGCGAGTCCTCAAAGTACTCATTCGGAGCCCTCAGCAGGTTGGGCATTCCGATGTTCTGGATCAATTCCATCTAACGATCGTGCCCCCGGTTGTACTGACAGTCAAGGCAAGTAAGGCGGTATAAGGGCCATGTGGCACAAGACATACCCTCACCCGAACCTCGTCTGAAGTGGTTGGCCAGCATGATCGGAGATCTGCTGGCGATCGATGATAGATGGTCCGGAGCGAAGCTGTTTGACGAGACCGACCCTCTCGCCAGGCTCTTCGTTCTTTACTGCAGACGTCCTGTTTCTGACCCTACCTGGCTGTTCCTGAAGAGGACCATCCGGGCTTGGGCGGAGCAGAACGACTGCGTGGCCAAGAAGATCAGGCGATACACAAACCGGGTGGAGGTGGACCTACTTGTGAAGTACCTAAACAGGGAGAGCGACTTCTCGCCATATGAAGCTCTTCCACCATGGGAGAAGAAATGGAGATCGCTGAACGGCTAATGTCCGTTCGGTCACATGCCCTAGATCGATATCGAGAACACTATCCAGGAGCTACGAAGAGGGACGTTCTGCAAGCAGCTACCTACGGAGTCGATGTAACGATTCCGATGGGAAGAACTTTGGCTGGGCGCCCGGTGGATTACCCCGGGTGCGACAACTTGGACTGGTACATCCTCGGCCCTTCCAGGCGAGGGATGTTCGTAGCGCGGAGAGATACCGGAGACATCCGTACCTACCTCCGCTTTGGAATCTCGCAGCAACAGTTCGTTCTAGAGCATTGGCCGACAGGGGAACCTCTAAAGGAGGACCTCGAACCTCAACTTGTGCCCGTGCCGCAGCACACAGGCACCCGAGAATCTCTGGAGAAGCTGCATTATCCGGTACTGGGGGTGCCCCTACCGGAGCTGGCCATCTCCAGGGCGTTGCGCTTGAGTTTAGGCTTTGACAAAGCCTTCTATGTCCAAACTGCTTTTGCCAGGGCTCTTCTCGAGCACGAGCAGCTGTATGGACGCGGGCTTCTCCAGGCTGGAGAAGAGATCTGTCTGACGCTGGAAGAGCGACACGGATTGCGGCCAAAGACGCGAGCAGTGCCCGTCAGCTTGGCCATCCGTCACGGAGTCATGCACCTGCAGGCCGTCGAGCCTGGAGAGTCGCCTACCCTGCGAGGAGTAGAACTTCCCGTGTGCGGGCACGAACTACGAAAGTTGATCGGAGAGTGAAGAAGTACACGAAGCTGAGTGATCTGGATCCGCTGATGCAGGTGGCCGGGATCGACGAGGTGGGGGTCGGCCCCCTCGCCGGTCCCATGGTCGGCTGTGCAGCGGTGTTCAGAGCAGGACATGCTCCTATCCCGGGGGTCACGGACAGCAAGACGTTGTCCCACGCGAAGATCCTACAACTACGAGAGACAATTCTGGATGAGTGCGAGGACTTCGGCTTCGGCTGGGTCAGCGCTAAGGAGATCGACAAGATCGGACACGGCGAAGCTCGACGACAAGTGCTGTTACGGGCTTACGAGGATCTGAGTGTACGTCCTGGGTTCATCTACCTGGACGGCAACATGCATGTACCCGGCATCCCCAGGGCCGAGAAGTTGGCTAAAGCCGACTCCCTGATCTGGATCGTAGGAGCTGCGTCGATCCTGGCGAAGTTCGAACAGATCGAGTTCATGGAGAACGCTCACACGTCTTGGCCTAAGTACGGCTTCGATCAGCACCGTGGATACGGAACTGCCTACCACCATGCGGCGCTCGAGAAGTACGGGTCCTGCCCGATTCATCGAAGGAGCGTCAAGACGATCAGGAACTTGAAGCCGAAGAGAAGGCGCTCTAGGTGGGCGCCGTGAGAATGAGGGGAGAGGTCACCTCTCCCCTCATTCTTAGCCATCTATGAAGATGTTCTCGATCGCAGCAAGCAGCTCATCCGTCAGACGAGAGTGAGCTTCTCGAACAGGAGCGAATCCCGTGGCCCGGACAGCCCAACTAGTCAACTGTCTTGCAGGAGCCGTGATAGCGATTCTTCGGATTCTGTCCGCATCTCCAGGATGCAGCTCGCCTGAGCGAGGATCCCAGATCGCCATGATCTCCGGTGTGTACGCTGCCTGAAACCGTTCCGGGCACCCCATCACCTGCTCCACCGCGTCATACAGACGATCCGCGAACGTGTCGGGGAACTTGTCGTGCCAGAGGTGGTAGAGGACATCATCGCCCTGCCGTCCGACTTCCACCACTAGGCCAAACCTCTGCCCCACTGGAGGGGACCAGGCTGCAGGGGCACGCACTGTTTCGGCGTACGCGATGTCCGTGGCTTCGTTCACGCTCCCTCCACCTTCCCAGAGCCGCTGTAGTTGCCTTCCCCGGCCAGCTGTCTGAGCTCGGGCATGCCGTCCTCCTCATCGACCTCCATGATGAACCGCTCGAACTGCTCTGCGGCTCCCGCAGTCACGGCACCATGGTCCTTGAGGGAGTCGGACACTCCTCGGATCTCTCGAGAGAGCTCGGCCAGCATACGTACAGACGAGCCATCCGTCGGCTGCGTCTCCGCCTCAATGTAGCGGAAGAAGAGGGACTGCTGGATGTGCTGAAGCATCCGTGCGGTGGAGATGGTCGTTCTCAGACCTAGACGATGGAGAGCGAGATTAGATCCGCCCTGAACAACGAGAGCTCTCTGATCTCGGTTCCCCAACCACTCGACCCACTCCTGCACCGGCATGCGATCAGGGTTGAAGAAGTAGTGTCTGAATGCCTGGATCGTAGCGATGTCCACTACACCGGAGCCATGCTTGGACTCCAGGACGGTGGCCAACCTCCCTGCTGTGACGAATCCGAGAATGCCTATCTCGAGGTCATGACGGATTCGAGGAGCTGCCAGCCACCCTAGGGCTCGAGAAGCTGCCTCCTCAGAGACGTGTAGCTCCGAGATCTGCAGGCCCTTCCAGTACAGCCGGTTCTTGGGGTCGCTCTTGTTGGAAGGGAGGTAGACCTTGGGGCGGTTGCGGGCTGACCTGACCAGGTCCATCTCCCCAGCCAGACTGTCGGTGTCTACCGGCAGCAGAGAGAACCCGTTCAGGTGCTTGTGAACCAGGTCAGGGCCGTAGCCCTCCCCCTCCCCAAGGCTAAGCAGGTACCGAATGAAGAACCTGGACGGGTGCTTCTCTACGATGATCCCGTCTTGCGCTCCCAAGTCCCTCATCAAGCCACCTGAGGCGCCTCGGCGTTCAAGCCTGTCTGCGCCAGAATCTTGAGCTGCTGGACCGTCTCTTCCAGAGCGAAGAGCGATCTCCGAACCGCGTCCTCCGAGACGGGGCTGAGCCCCACCCTAGCAGCGAAGAGGATGTCACCGAGCTTGGTGACCGCTTCCTCGAGCTCCGGCAAGTAGCCGATGTACATCTGCACGTTCTCAGGACGCAGGAAGTTCAGGCCGAGGATCTTGTCCACGGTGTCCGGATCGTCAATCTCCAGAGCTTCCTTCACCAGGCAGACTCGGGTAGCGAATAGGTCCGGGAACATCGTACCGACCTGAGCCAGCGCCTCCTTGATCCTGCCTCCTACCTCGCCTGCCATGGTGATGGGGCGGATGGGGCGGAAGGTAACGGGGCCGTGTCGCTGACACCACGCCAGCTTCTTGAGTGCGTAGCCTGGCTCGACGCCCATCGCTCCCAGCAGGAACAGGGCATCTGCCTCCTTGACCTGCTTGTGCGACATCGGGCCGAAGTCCAGGAGCTGAGGCCCTCGGAGCGTGTACTGCCCAGAGCTGTCCCCGACCACCTCGACGTAGTTCCTGGCGAGGTTGGCCCTCTTCTCGATGGTGCGGGGATTGTCCCCCACCTTCGCCATCTTCTCTCCGACGGGGCAGAAGCGGAAGTGCGAGGGGACCGCGAACCGGTCCTCGGCGAGCTTTGTGGGGGAGTGAATCCCCTTCACGATCTCGAGAGAGGCGGTCTTGCCCAGGTCAGACCGAACGTAGACTTCAGTACGGCCTTCGATGTCTCCCATACCCGTCACCGTGAAGGGGATGGTGGCCGAAGCCGTCTTGGGATCCACCAGGAACCCTCGACCACGCATCTGGGCCGAGTGGGCGTAGGTGTCTTCGATGTTGGCACTGATCTGAGCAGCACCTGCGATCTTCTGCTGCAGGCAGTACCCGCCAGCGATCACATGGGCCATCTTGGTGCCTAGGACAGTGCCGTCCAGGTCCATCACACGGGTGAACACCCCTGCGAGCTTGGTCCTCTGGCCGCTGGGATCCCACACCGACCACATGCCGGGCTCGTTCACGATAGTGGCGGTCTTCTCGAAGGGGTCGTCCGTCACCAGAGGGTCGCGGACGACAGTGATGGCCTTGCCAGAGGCCATCTTCATGACGTCTTCTCCTGCCACATTCCGAGCTCTCTCGCTAGAGACGTGCTCGATGATGGGCCGGAAGGCGTGGGCCGAGGCAGCCTTCATCACGAAGCCGCCGTCAGCCTTGCGAGCGATCTGAACCACCGTCGGCTCGATCTCCCCTAGAGGGTCCGCCGAAGCCAGCTTCTCTTGGGCCTCGGGGTTCGACAGAGCGCCGAGCAGGTACCTGACCGGAGCATGGCGATCTACGTGCCACGCCACAGCCTCATCATCTAGTGCATTGGCCAGCTTGGTCTTGTCGGCCGGGTTGACGAACGCGTTGGCGAGGGACTCGCACAGGAACGCCTTCTTCTGCGTCAGACCGGGCCTCCATCCTGGGATAGGAGTGCGCTGCTTCAGTGGGGCCCTGCCTTTCTGGCGGGCCTTTACCCTCTTTGCAGCAGCTGCAGTCTCGGGAGTCATCCGAAGACCTGCGGCCTTCTTCTGCAGCTCCCTCTCCAGCTTCTTCTCCAGCTTCTTCTCTACTGCCTCTCGAACGTCCTTGTTGGCGGCTACCCCACCACCGCCAGCAGTGCCCAGAACCCACGGGTTCTTGATCGCGTCCTTCGCAGCCAGGAACCCCGCCCTCCGGAAAGCAGCCTGCTTCAGCGCACCGGGTCCGCCCCCTGTACCCATGCCCGCAGTACCGTGGGACGGCGGGTACATGTCCTTGGCGATGGAAGCGTCCGGTGGGGCCTTGGCAGCGATGTCGAACATCTCGGTCGAGTGCAGAGCCTCCTCCACCCGCTTCTGAGTCAGTGGGTAGACGGTGTTCTCCCTCATGAAGAGATCGAACGGCAGCAGCTGCCAGTCCTTGATGATCACCGGCACACGCAAGTAGGGAACCGGACGGGGGCCTGCCTGCTCCTGCAGACTTCTCTCCGTCGGCACCTTCGCTGCTATGAAGCCGAAGCCGTAACCCTGCGATGCATCCACCTTCGTGACGTGCACAGAGAGCTCGTAGTTGGCGATGTACGGAACCTGCTGCACGAGGGCCTGGAGGATCACCTCCGGCCAACGGTCTACTGCTCCCGTCATCTTGGTGAGAGGAACAGCGACCTTCTCGAATCGCAAGATCTTCGGCTGTTCGAAGAGGTCCATCTGGTCTCCTACCCCACCGATACCTTGGTGGACAAGGGTGAGTTTGCCTCAACTACTTGCTCTAGGGCTATAACTCCCGTCTTCAGCAGCAGCGCGCCTGCAGGGGAACCGTCTACGAGCTTCAGTAGCTGCATGAGAGCGGTGAAGTACCCCATGAAGGTATCACCTTTGACGACCTTCTCTCCGCCACCGCCCAGCTTGAGTTCATCTAGGATGCCCGTCGAAGTTTCGATTAGCGCGGCTAGTGCGACTCCGCCACCGCCTAGATGAATGATCGGAGCCTTCACTACTACAGACTTCTTGGAAGTAAGGGTGAGGGTGTCTAGAGACTTGACGTCCGCCGTACCCATCCGGGCCTCGATCGCCACATTCCCCTCCTCCGAAAGCACGGAGTAGTCCCCCTTCACCTCGGCGGACCACTTCCCTTCCACGTCCCAGAGCACGTCGCCATTCTTCTTGATCTGCAAGGAGACCTGCACAGATCTACCATCATCACCCTTGTCGAAGACCTCGAGTGACAGCGCCTTCTCTGTTTGGGCATGATCCCCCAGAGTCATCTCGGCGACCGGGTAAGGATCGTCAGCAAGCTCCTTAGCCAGCACCTTGTATCTCGTAGGTCGATCCCCTGTAGTGGTGCTAGCGGTTCTATCCACTTCCCAGGAGAGAGATCCTGCAAAGGTCTCCATCCCGTACGCCTCGCAAATGTCTCGAATCATGTTCCCTAGGGGGATGTAGATTCTCTGAGAGAGCGGAGTGGCCTGCACCTGCACGATGCCGCCTCTACGAATAGAGACAGAGTTCCTGTCTCGCGTCCCCAGGTAGATGTCTCCAGGGTTCATAGTCCTGCGAGACGATCGGTACGTAGCTTCTGTGTCCGGAACGCCTCCGAAGCCTAGAATGAACGCCCTCGAGTCGATCTCATTCCCGTGACAGATCCAGACAGATGCCCCGACCTCCGGCATCACGTAGACCCCCTCCCCCTCGGCGTGATGGAGGTAGCCTGCCATCACCGGGACATCCAACCACTTGCGGCGGGAGTGAGGAGTGCGGACATCGGCGGTGAAGTTGACCACATGGACGTCTGAGATAATCCCGCTCTCAACTTGGACAGGGCCGAACTTGCTCCTGGCCGCTCCTGGGACCGACGAGATCAAGTGTCGTACTCCTTACGAGACTTCATGATCGCACGAACCGCTACCTCGGACGGATCCCGGAGCATCTTCTTCTGCGCCTTCCGCGATCGCCGCACGTACTTGGCAGGAGACTGCAGTACGGTGTTCACCGCTCCTGGGATCTTGTCCAGGCCGATGGCTGCGGGGTTCTTGACTACTCGCTCTCCGTGGTAGGCCGTAGTTCGCGTGAGCTCTCCCTGTGTGTCCAGCATCCCGCTGTCTGGGGCGTAGTAGACCGCTGGCTTGCCGGCAGCTACCGACTCGGCGTACGTCGTACCGTGAGCTCGAATCAGGTTCAAGTCAGCCTCCTGCATCATGGCCGGGAGTGGGGCGAACCCATGAGCCTTGATGCGTGGATCCTTCTTGGACATTCGCTCGAGCTTCTTCTGTAGCTTCTTGTTCTTGCCTGCTACTGCGTGAATCACGGCGTTGGCGGGCAGACCGGACTGGAGGATGCGCTGAGTCATCTCATCCACTTCGATGCCCATGACGCCGCCACTGACGGTGACGTTGAAGTCCTTCTTGCTCATCACGCCGGAGCGCTTCTGCTTCTTCAGCAGGCTGGCTCGGACTGGTAGACCTGGCAGCACCTTGCCCTCGCGGGGCTTCAGCTCATCCAGTGTCTCCTTTGTGCCCAGATGGATTCGGGGGCTGACCTTGTCCCAGTCATACGTCCCGACCCACCTCTCTGGATCCGTGTGCACGACATGAACAGGGTGCTGGATCCCGCCGAACTGCATCTGCAGATGGGGCTTGGTCAGGACGATGGCCTGGTCCTTGTTCTCTCCCACCCACTCCTTGAGGGCAGCTCGATCGTAGCCCAGAGGCGAATGGTACTGAGCATGGCCTGACAAGGTCCCCAGCACGGCCGTCAAGGACTCCTTCTTCTTGAGCTGCTTCGCGTAGTTCCCCTCGAACTTGTTCAGGTACTTCTTCTTACCGAACCTCTCGTCGAAGTTGATCACCTCCACAGGGATCTTCCGTCGAGCTGCTGCCTCGGCGATGCTCTTGGCCTGGGACATGTGCCCAGCACCCTGTCCCTCCCCGACTGCGAGGATCTTGATCCCTGCCGGCTTCCCTGCGGTCTTCCCGAACATCGCCTTCATGACCGGGGTTTCGCTGTACCGCTGAACCCTAGAAGATGTGATGACAGGTCTCTTGGCGACTAGGCGCTTGAGCTGTGCTCTGAATGCCTCGGGAGCGTGCTTGATCTGGCTCCGCAAAGTCTTTCCTGGAGCATGCGTGTCCTCATGCACTAGCCAGGCCGGGCCCACCTTGTGGGCATGTAGCCGCCCAGCCCGGAAGGACTCGGAGCCTAGACGCTCCCCGGGCAGGCGAACGTGCCCACGAGTACCCCGAAACGCGTTGATCCTCTTGGTCAACTCTACTGTGTCAGGAACTGCGATCTGTGCGTGGGACCAGTCCGTCCTCGGAGCAGATCTGATCGCCCTGCGGAGAACTGCCTTTGCCTTCCCTGCATGGTCGGGGAGTTCGGTAAGAACAGGGATCTCCTTCTGCAGGAGGAAGTCCCTCTTACCGACGCGTACATGCTTGTACTCCTTACGAGACTCTCGCCTCTTGAGATGCTTCTCCCATCGGCGGTTCACACGAGGGCTGACCACGACCCTGCCGGAAGACTCCTTCGTCATCTCAGGCTCTCTCCCCAGTACATGCCTCACCATGGCTAGCACCACAAGCTGCAACTCGTCACGAGTCATGTCATCGAGATGCCGCTTCCCCGTGACGTCCTCAGAGACGTCCATGAACGCCTCGTCATCGTCCCAGGGGATGCGGAGTGCGTCCGCTATGGCACGAACCTGCTTCGGATCCAGCTGCTCGAAACCTCGGCCCCCATTGAATCCCTCGAGCCACTCCGCTACGTGCTTGGGCGTGCTGTACCTCGCCGACTCCCAAGAGTCTGGCGTCAGCGTGTGAGGTAGTCCGTTCTTCTCGCAGAAGTCGATCGTTCTGTGGCACCCGTACCGGTCACAGGCCCGCTCCAACACGATGGTCGGCCGGAAGTCCTGCACATACTCCTCGTCAGTACGGGCGTCGATCACGTGACCTAGATCGTGGAAACCTGACCAGGCCATGTCCTGGAAGGAGACAGGCACGCCTCTACGAGACTCGGCCAAGAAGATGATCTTGTTCTTCTCGTCCTGGGCGGCGTAGCTCCGCATCTCTGGGAGCACTACAAGGGAGTACCCATAGTCCTTCAGATCTGTCGTAAGCGTGTCTTCTAGTAGGTCTAAGTGCTCCACTAGAACACTCCTGCTTCTCCGTTAGCTGCGAAGTCTGACGCTAGACTCTTCAAGTACTTAGCCTTGCGAGTCCTCTTCCAAGACTCCACCTCGCTCTGGTGGTACTTCTTTCCCCCACCAAAGAAACCGGGCTTGAACACAGGCTTTGGGGCCTTTGAGATGGTCCGGATCAAGTGATCCCGTGTCTTGTGGGGATCGTCCGGCGTTCCCCAGGAAAGATGGCCTGCGGCGTAGTGGTGATCATCGTTGTGAATCTTCCCGTAAGGGGTATCCAGGAACTCAGAGAGCTTGACCAGCTCTGAAGTAAACGCTGTGAAACAGGTGGGGTGCATGTCAATTCCTCATCAGTATTTAGTAGGCATCCTCTTCTGGAAGTCCTTCTCTGCGGCACGGCCCTTGGCGTACTGCACGTACGCCCCGCCCGAACCGATGGCTCCTCCGAGACCTAGCTGGGACACGCCCTGGACATAGGCCGTCCTCGCGGGAGCATGAGCTGCTCTGGCCGCTTCAGGAGTGATGCTGCCCTTGCCGTACGCCCTCGCAGCTTCCAGGGCCTTCCCGGGGGCCACTCCACCTGGACCGCCAGCGGTGCCGATCGTGGCCCTCTGCTTGACGAAGTCCAGCGACTTCTTCTGACTTGCTGTGGGCTTGATGGTCGCCGTCCCCTTGGCGGTTCTGCCTAGGAGCTTGGTGGCCTTGCGTCCGTGGTGCACGAGCTGCATGGGCTCCTTGGCTCCCGACACCAGCCCCCTACCGGCTCCTGCCAGGCGGCCCCCGATGCCCCTGCCTCGAGCCGCTCCCTGGGCGGCTCCGATGAGACCAGAAATGGCCGAGGGGACTACGACGGCCCCGCCCACCATGCCTCCCGCAGCGCCCATGAGCTGCTTCTTCTTGTGCTGAGCTTCGCTGATCCCTGCCTGCTGAGCCTTCTGGCCGTACTGGGACGTCCAGTTGCCGAAGGGGTCTACCCCGGCTAGCGCGTCCCGGGTCAGGGAGCTCACCGCAGCTAGCTTGGCGAGCTCACAGGAGAAAGCTGAGAATGTGGTCGGATGCATGTCAATTCCTCATCAGTATTTGAACGGCTTGCCGTCAGGCGGCTTACCGAACTCCTTACCGAACGCGATGCCTGGCACAGGGTGAAGCCCGTGCAGGTTACTCTCCCACCCCTGGGCGGAGCCCTCCAGGATCGTGCCCTTCAGCTTCTGGTACTGCAACCGGGCCATCCAGTCTTCCTGCATCGCCAGAGGAACTTCGTTGATACCTTTGAGGATCGGCTTGTGGAGCGCCGGCTTCTGGCCCAGCTTAACGGCTTTCCGGTTCTTGGCCGACAGCATAGTTGCTGGGACGATGTCGCCCCGCATGTACCCCGACTCTCCGGGGTCGCGGACTTCGGTCAGGTTCGCAACGGCTCGGACCACGACTTCCATGTTCTTCCGCTTGACCCCCATCTCCTTGTACGCGCCATGCATCTCGTCGGTCAGGTAGTTCCTGACCCTCTCCATGCCGGCCACTTCCAGAAGATCTCGAGGGTTGACCATGCCAGAGCTCAGGGGCTGCCCCGCCTTCACCTTCAAGTTACCTCCCCGACTCTTGATCAGTGCCAGGTTCTCCCCGAGCTGCCTGTTGCCGGGAATGTAGTGCTCCTGCTCCTTCTCGTGGCCGTGCCGATCTCGGCCAGCCACGTTGACTCGCCAACCTCCAGCGGGATCCTTCTTGATGCCTCGACTGTTGATGGTGCCGGTGAGCCCTGAGATCGTCGCAGAACCTCGCAGGTTCTTCGGCATGGTCAAGAGCTTCTGGAGCTTGGTGAAGTCATCCATCTTGTCGCCCTTGGCCTCGACGACACCTCCTGTATGGAACTTCCTCATGGAGAGCTGCGTAGCAGGTTCCCCAACTCCTTGAGCTGCAATGATGCCGAGGTTCGTACCGGGAGACGGGAGCTGCCCCGAGACGTCCACTCCGTAGCACTTGGAGCAGAGCCCTTCCCCATGCTCACACTTGAGCGGAGAACGTACGGAGATCTTCCCCGCCTTAGCGTTCCTCAGCTTGGTCAGTACGTCTGGGGTGAGCAGCGTGCCTGAAGGAATCTTCCCTCCCCGAACCTTGATGTCCTGCGCTGCGTAGCGATCTTGGATCTCGGGATCGTTGACGTCCAGAGAGATACCGCGACGGGTGCCGCAATCCTCGTCCACTACCACCTGGTTCATGGTGGAGCTGACGATGATCTTAGTCAGGCCGCCAGGCTCACTGGTTCCCTTCACCTTGGCCAGGGTGCCCATGCGAGCTCCAGACAGGGATGCCCAGTACTCTGCGGTACTCAGTCCCTCAGAGTAGCTCTTCTTCAAGGGGATCGGGACTGCCTTGCCCGTGTCGTCTGCTACCAGCACTGGGGCAACTGCGATCTGCTTGAACTGATCCCAGTTACCTCGAGCTCCTGACGAGACCATCTCGAAGACCTTGTTGTCGCTCTTCGAGAGCTTGGCCTTGCCTCGCGCATCGATCTTGGGAACTACCTTCATGTACGCCTTCACGATGGCATCGTTCCGGGACATGCCTCCCTTGCGAAGCGCGGCTACCTCCTTATCCGCTTCCGCGAAGATGGGGTCCTTCACGTCCTTGTGGACCAAGAAGTCCTTGAGCCCTACAGAGAAGACGTTGTCGTAGGTCTGCTGGTTGCCTAGCTGGTTCAGCTTGTTGACGGACTTGGCGAATACGTCACTGTCCCCCTTAGCCAGTGACGACAAGATCCCCGTCAGCCCCTCCTTGTCCAGCTTCAGCGACTTGTCACTCAGTACGCGAGCACGCTCTTCCGAGCCCTCAGGCAGGGCGTCGGATAGGAGAAGTCTTCCAGCCGTGGTAGCTGCGGTGGCAGCAGTCTTCTCTCGGAGACCTCCTACGGAGATCTGATCACTGACCGAGATAGTTCCGTCCTTCAGGGCCTTCAGAGCATCCTTCTTGTTCGCAAAACGCTTGCCTGTACGCTTACCTATCTGACTCAGCTGGTAGACCCCGAGCTGCGACTCCTGCCGAGGAATGTGCATCAGGGCACCACTAGCGGGATTCAACAGATGCTTCGAGGGCATCATGCCCTTAGCCTCTAACACCGCCTCCTGAGTCATGGGAACGAAGATGCCCATCTTGTCGCCGTCGAAATCTGCGTTGTACCCCGCAGTGACTAGCGGGTGGATCTGAATTGCTTTGCCCGAGACGATCTTAGGCTTGAACGCCATGACTCCGTGTCGATGTAGCACGGGATCTCGTTTCATGATCACGGGACGGTTTGCCGCCACCTGCTCCAACGCCTTGCTGGCGATGGCCTTATTCTCTTTGATGGCTTTCTGTGCCTTCAGGGGGGTGTAGCCGAAGCCCTTGACGAGCTCTCGCACTACGAAGGGCTTCATCATCTCCATAGCGGCCTTGCGAGGGATGCCCACCTCATCCAGCCCCATGGACTGCTCGGGGATGATGGTGGATCGCATCGACAAGTCCTGTCGGCGACCGATGATCTTGCTCTGGAAGTAGCCGTACTTGGGCTGCGTACCCGAGATCGCCTCCATCACTCCTCGACGATGCCGACCCTGCAGGTCAGACCCCGTCAGGGTCAGGGCCCTGAGCCCGTCGTACAGACTCGCCCGCATCGGCTGCCTCATGGACTCGGGGATCCCCTTGTCTGCCTTGAGCTCACGAAGCTTCTTATCCGACAAGGCGATGTCCTTGTACAGGTGGTTGAGATCCTCGGTGTTGAGGTCCCCGTTGTCCATCACGGTGACGGGACGCATGGACGGGGGGAGTACCGGGACTGCCTTAGTGGTGTACGCCTCCGTGGGAGACATCTTCGCGTCGACTAGGGCCTGGAGGTACCTGACTCGCTTACGAGCCTTGCTCAACTGGTCCTTCCGTGCCGTCTTCAGATCCTTCTTCGCCTGAGCGAGCTCGGTCTTGGGATCGATCTTCGCCAAAGCATTGACGACGGCAGTGGGGCCCGACGCGTCGCCGATGGTCTTGGTCCCTGCGATCACTCCGTTCAACTGCCCCTGCTTCAACCCAAGGATGCCGCTGATTGCCTTCTCGAAGGTCGGGTTCGGCAGCGGTTCGGACAGCTCCAGATGTGACCACTTCTTGCCATCAGTACCACCAGTCAGCTTGTTGTCGAACAAGCCTCCCTTTTCGGGGCGGAGGTCCTTGCCTCGCAGCATCCTACCGCCGTTGGGGAGAGCTCCTGCACTTAGCTCCCGCACCTGCTTGTCGGTTAGGGGTCGCAAGGTCTGCGTAGACCCGTTCTTGTCTACGTTGACTCCCATCACCTTGAGGTAGCTGGTGAACTTGTCGTAGGTGAAGGGAATCTGCGGCGGAGGGATGGTCGCCCCCTCCTGCAGACGGGTCCACAGCTCGTCGTTTCGATCCGACTTCAGCGTGGCCATCTCTCTGATGTTGTGTTTGGCCCCGTGCGAGAGCATCGCGTTCAGGCCCAACGCTCCGATGGACTGCGCCCCTGTACTTGACTTGGGGATCCCGTCCATGGTGTAGGGGTTGCCCGCTCCACCACCTCGAGGACTCATGCTCTTGCTGACCTTGTGCTTGAGCTTGAAGATGTACTGTTCGCCGTTCAGCACCTTGCCGAGTACGCGGCCTGTACCTGGGTCTCGAACATCCTCCTGGTCAGACAGGCCGTGAGCCTTCAAATCCCTCATCACCTTCCTGGTGTAATCCGGCTCGCTCGGGTCGAAGTTGTCTACGACGTACGGCTTGCCTGTCTTCCGAGCGATCTTCCCGGCTGCGGTCTCTAGCACCTGCCCCAAGTTGATGCGGCTGGGGATACCTGCCGGGTTCATGGCGACCTCTAGGGGCTTCCCGTCCGGAAGCACGACCATCTCGTGATCAGGAATGACTGTAGAGATGATCCCCTTGTTGCCGTGACGTCCCACCAGCTTGTCGCCGACCTGAGCAGGCTCCTCGGTCTTTACGTGGACCTCTACACCTCGAGAGGTCCGAGCTACTCGAGAGACTGTGCCCTGGTAGCCCTTGTCCCAGACCACCGCCCGGTTTCGGTGATCCTTGACCATGGACTTCTTCAGGTTCCGAAGCTTCTTCTGCTCGGTGGAGATGTCCTCCCTCTGCAGCTTCGCTACCAGGACGTCCCCCTCCTCGACTCGAGTACCTGGCTTGATGATCCCCTCATCATCGAGCTTGTCCCACTGCTCCTTGTTCAGGAAGTCCGAAGAGACGTGGGCTCGGAACTTCTTCTTACTCAGTACCGTCTGCTTGTCGATGCCGGTCTTGGGCCGATACATGTGCTCGGACGTCAGCTTCTTTGCAGCCGTCTCGGAGATGACGATACCGTCCTCGAAGTTGTAGCCCTTGAAGGGCATGTACCCGACTCGAAGGTTCTTACCTAGCGCGAACTCCCCTCCCTTGGTGAAGTTCGTATCCGCTAGGAGCTCCCCCTTCTTCACCTTCTGCCCCACCTTGGCGGTTGTGTCCGCCTTGATGAATGCGTCGTCCTGGTTCAAGGGGAAGTCGTTGTAGATCTGAACTTCGTGAATCTTGCCCTTGGCATCCTTCACGTTGATCGAGTCTTCGTCGATGGAGACCACCGTCCCGTGAACGGGAGACGCGTGAGAGTTGAACGCGCCCATCACCTTCTCGAAGGTGACGTTCTTGTTCCCTGTCGCCGACTGCACCAAGGGAGCCTCTCGATGCTTCAGTCCTACAGCCTGTTCCTGCATCCGCGAAGCCGTCATGGCTCGGTTGCTCTGGTTGTTCTGGAGGAACGGGATCAGGTTCGTCGGCAGGGAGTACATCCCCTTGGTGGAGACCATCACGTGGGTGACGTCTCCGTAGGGGCGGGCCTCGATCTCGTTACTCTTGGAGGCTACGGTCACCTCCTTGCCCTTTGGAAGAGGCCTCCCACCCTTCCAGTCCACCTGGTCCGGGAACGCCACCACAGCTGCGTCGAACTGGGCAGGGGACAGCTCTTCCAGCTTCCCGGTCTTCCGGTTGTACGCCTTGGTGAAGAGCTCCTTGCCTTTTTTCCTGGCGCCTAGAGGCAGCTGCAGCGTGATGCCTGTCTTCTCCCCTTCCGGAGTGGGGATGGGATCGATGAACCCCAGGTGACTGGGATTGATCCGGACAGCGTCCTCTGGCACGGACTGAATGTCCCCAATACCGCCAGGGCCCATGATGGTTGTACGCATGTGCCCCGAGACGAAGTCCAGCGGGTTCGTCTGCGTGGGCATGGGGGCTAGAGCTGTAGAGAAGAAGGACTTGAGCGGCTTGTTGAACACTGCGGGGTTCACTACGTCCCGAACACTGTCCTTGACGTCCACCGTCTGCTTGAGTCTGCGGGTGATGTCCCACGTACCCCTCTTGAGTCGATCTGCCAGGTGATCTTCAGCCGACAGCAGGTCCTTGAAGATCAAAGACTCTCGATCGTCCGCCTTCACCTTGCCTCTGGCCAGATCCAGCAGCTTGCCAGACGAGCGGAGCATGGCCTCCCCGTTGACCTCCGCGTACTCCTTGCCCAACGTGACCTTCGTGCTGTCTGGGCGGAGCTTGGCGGTGCCGAAGATCTCTCCTGCTCGTAGCCGGGCTTCTGGCAGTGTCTTCGCGGTCTTGCCAGACGTCTTGGCCAGCAGCTTGTTCAAGCTCTGCAGCTGCTTGGCCTCTCCTCCGTACTGCTTCACGGAGGAGTCGTAGATGTCCTTGCCCCACAACTTCTTGATCTCGGCGTCAGATCTGCCCAGTGCTTTGAGTACTGGGTACAGCCCGATGTCTCGGGTGCCATCTACCTCGACCTGAAACTTCCGAGTCTTCGGATCGAAGTACGTGTTGAAGCGGGAAGCCTTCGAGCCTTCCCACCTCTCGAGGTTCCAGTGAGCGTTGAGCTCCCCGGCCTCGTTCTCTCGGTGGTACGCACCTGCCTTGAGACGAAACTGGTTCTCTATCTGCCTCTCACGGCCGTCCACGATGTACGAGTAGCGCCTCGTGATCTTGGGAATGCGGGCTACTGTGATGACCTGTCGGTCGATCTCCTTGCCCGTCTTCTTGTCCTTGAGTGAGATCTCTGCCTTGAGCGGGACATCCCAGCTCCGGCCCTTCAACTTCGAGTCCTGCTGCGACTTGATGTCGTCGAGGCTCTTCGAGTCGTCTACCCAGACCTTGTGCATCTCCAAAGTGCGGTGACTGCCCTCGAAGGGGAAGTGCGAGGAGACGGACTCCACTGCTCGAGTCTTCAAGGATTCGAATGTGCTCTCGGGATCCAGCTGCGCCATGGGGGTAATCCTAGCTCTGTCTCACCGCTAATGGGCTGTCGTGGCCCGGTGACAATGTGCCTGCACTTGGAGAGATAAGGGAAGTAGAAAGGAAGTAACCATGCCTGATGACAAGACCGAGACCTCCGCTTCCCAGTTCAGCTCCGCCATCGAGGAGGCCATCTACGGCTCCTCGACGGAGGAGGAGAAGAGGGAGCAGAAGGAAGAGAAGAAGGAAGAAGAGAAGGAGTAATCATGCCGCTGATTTTCGGAGCCGGCGTCGCCCTCGGTCTCGTGCTCTATGCACGAGACCAGTGCTGGTTCGGCATGGCTCGAACCGCGAAGCACTTGAAGAAGGATGAGTGACGATCCCCGTCTAGCGTATTGCCCGCTCCTCGTCCTGGCTTCCGAGCCGGGGCGTAGGAGCGGGCGGTGCCCGGATCCCCGAGATTGCTCTTCTTGCATTTACTTCCAGGAGGTCCTTGGGGATCTGGGGGTACTGGAGGAGGTCCTCTGGATCTGTCCTCGTTGTTTACCTACCGGTCGGCAAGCTAGCGGCTTCACGCTCCTGGGGCACTACTCGGAAGAAGAGTGCGCTGGGTGCGAGGAGATCAACAGTCTGTGCCAGGCCTGCGTAGAACCAGAGGCATTGTCCCAGAAACAGTGGAGGCACCTCGTAACCCACACAGCCTCGGAGATGTTCGAGAAGGAGGACTAGTGTACTGCGTCTACTGCCAGGAGGAGTTCACATGGGGAGAGGATGCGGTCGAAATCCGCCCAGGAAGAGTAGAGGTGAGCTCCCGAAGCCTGGGCCCTGCCTTCATCGCCGACGAGCCTGACGCAGAGCTCATCCATGTGGGCTGTATCGCCCACCACTTTCTACCCGATGAGGAAGGGGAGCTTCGAGAAGCTCTACGAGACGAGAAGATCGACGAAGTGGGGGAGCTGTTCCAGGAGTACCTGGACAAGGACGTCATCCCCCGTATCGAGGAGCCGGAAGCTCCGACACAGCCGGCACCTAGAGGGGGGCGGAATCGCTTTCGCACACGTCGGAGGTAACTGGTCGGCACACGGAGCCCGTGTGCCGATCTACCTTCCCCTTCTGTTCTTATCTATCCCGTCCAGCATCTCCTGAAAGGAGTCAGCATTGCTCCTGTGGTACCGCTTGGTCAGGAACGAAGCCGTATCTGCCTTATCCGCAGAGCTCTGACGCTTAGCCTTGAGGGCCTGTCGCAGTCCCGCCCTCTCTTCTGATGTAAACGCGGGCAGACCGTCTATTGCGCGATCGGTAACTGCCTTGTCCCATGAGCCGCTGTCCAATAGAGCTTTATGGGGGGTCTTCGGGGCCTTTCCCCCATGAATCTTCATCAGATTCAACGTGAGTAGGGTGTCTCGATCTCTGTGAGCACGTCTTACTCTGTGAGCCGCCTCGTCTCCATGTCTACGCGCTATACCGGGCAAAGCGAACGGGTTATCGTACTCGTTGGGCTGGTAGTACGTACTGGACAGAGCAGCAAGCTTCTCTAGCTCACCGAAGCACAGAGTTATTGCTTCGGGAGGGATCACACGATCGCCGAGCCTATGTCTCTCCTGGGCGGCTTCGCGCTCGGGAGGGGCGACTGGTTCGGGTCCAAGGGGTCTCTCTTGCCTCCCTTGGACTGCATGATCTGAAGCACCAGGTTCAGGAAGTTGGGCTGCTCCATCTTCATCTTCTGCATCCACGCGTAGGCCGTCTTGGGGTCCTGCTTCAAGAGGTCGTCGAGCATCTTCGACACTCTCTTAGCTACGTACAACACGTTCATGCTCTGACCACCCGCTCCGCTAGCCTGGTTGATCGGAGACTGGGCCTCCTGCGGGACGCCCTCTGCTGGCGCCTGTCCTGCGTTCTCTGGGTTGATGCTGCCTCCCGGAGACGGGAGTGCTCCGGCTGCCTCAGGCGGCGGCTGGCGAGCCTCAGCGCCCGGTGTAGCCCCGCCCAGCATGTCCTGACTTGCGGCCTGCATGTACCGCTGTGAAACCTGCTGAGCCTCTGCCTGAGCAATGGCGGACGCAACCTGCATCCGTCGCTGATCGTCGGAAGTCCTCCTGCCCTCGCCACGCTTGAGCCTCTGCTCTGCTTCGTAGTTCTCTCCCAGCTCTCGGAGCAGGGTGTGATCAGAGACCTTGCCACCCTGGTTCATCTGGAAGTAGATCATCGTCCGCTGCAGGTCGTCGGCCATCTTGAAGCGCTTGAACTTCTTATCGACCTTCGGCCAGCCCATGAAGGCGCCGATGCTGTCGAACACCCAGTTCGTCAGCCCCTGCGTCTCCGTGCGGTAGTTGATGAACTCGTTCTCGAGGTTCCGCATCGACACGTTGGTGCCGCTGTACGACATCCCGCCGAAGATGAACTCCTGTGGGGCATGCATGCCTGCGATGATCTGCTCTGCCCAAACCCGATGCTCCTGGTGGAGCACCATGGCTCGGCCCTGCCCACCAATGACCTGGTGCCCCACGGGCATGGGGAGGATGGGCATGTAGTTGGGATCACGCCTCCACCGCTCGATCTCCTCTTCCATGGTGTTCTTCCACCCCTGGAGAGGCACCGTGGTGTAGGGATCAGAGGTGCCGGACCCGGCCTGCGGGAAGAGGACTCTCAGGGGCACGATATGCTCCCTGGCGATCATCTCCTGGCCCTTCTTGAGCACCTGCAGGTAGTACGAGTCCTTGAGCACTGGGAGGATGCGAGGCATCCCCCACCCCTGGTCCTTACCCGCTAGAGTCGGACGCTTGAGGTGGAACACCTGTCCAGGCGAGAACTTGAGGGCCAGCTTCTTCTTGGCGGCCTTCAAGAAGATCGAGGGGATCCTCTCGATGACGTGCGGCTTGCCTACCAGTAGCTGCCCTCGAGTACGAGCACTCATCTGATAGAAGTACTGGGTGTCTCCGGTCTCCTCGTTGTACTGGATGGAGATCCTCTCCGGATCCCACCGGATCAACCGGATCTGGTGAGGGGAGCGGAGAGCGATGTCCTTTTGCTTAGCCTTCCCTCGAGAGTTGCACTTCGGGCACTTGAGCACGAAGCCCATGTCCCGCCACTGGTAGAACTTCCTCAGCTGCTTGACGGGCTCACTGTGCTTGCAGTTGCCGCAGATCAGGTACTTGACGAAGGGGTAGTGGATCGAGACGAAGGCGTTGCCGTAGCACTGGTAGTCCAGCCCCGCCTCTACAAGGAACTGGCGGTACCCCAGGATGTCATCCTTGAGGTGAGCGTACTTGTCCTCTACTGCCGCGTGCTCGCTGGTGAACACCAGGTCGGTGATCGGGTACGACGCCATCTTGTAGCAGACGGCGTTCACCAGGGGATTCGTGAGGAAGTAGTACCGGCAGTACTTGAAGAGCTTCTTCATCGTGGCGGGCAAGTACGTATGCGCGCCGTCGAAGAAGGGGTTGGGGTAGGCCACGCCTCCCCGACCACTGGTGTTCATCCGGAGATCGCCGAAGCCCCCAGACCCCCCAGAGCCTAGACCATCGGTGATCCCTCCCGGGAAACTGCCGAAGTCGAAACCGGCCATCTAGTGCTCGTCTCGGTAGTAGGCCTGCCTGAACGCCATCTTGGCCGTAGCGGCAGCCGGACGAGGACGCCCTGTGATCAGGCGGCCCGCCCCATCAACTACCTTGCCGACTCCGCCGCCAACTGCGCCTAGTGCTGCTCCAGATACCATGGACGAGATCATGCCTCCCCGCATACCTCCGATGAATCCCGCACCGCTGCCAATGGCCTTGCCCCACCGCTCCGCTCTACCAGCGTTGGGCTGTGTGGGATCGGGCCCCTTCTTAGCGGCACCGTGAAGACCAAGTCCCGTGAAGCCTGCGGTCAGGGCCTTGGTGCCTATGCCTGCCCCCACTTCCACGGGTTTGCCGCCGACCATCTTGTACTGACCCGCCGACTGCCAGCCCTTTCGGAGCTCTCTGCCTCCGGTACGCGGATCCAGGGTCCTGCCGGCGCTGCGGAGACCTTGACCAACTCGATGAAGCGCTCCACCGGGAGTCCACCATCTGCCACCGTGCTGCAAGAGCTCCTTGCCGGGACCTTCAGCAGCTCGCAGGAACTGACCTGCCTCGTCAGTACCCTTTGCTCCGACCGTCCACCCCTTGTCCAGCATCCGGCGGGTCGTGCCCGTAGCTCTATTGATCGCGGACCACAGCCGAGCCTCCTTCTGGAGCTCGAATGCTTCTGCCGAGAACGCTTCGTAGACGAGAGGGTTCACAGCTTCTTCCCTAGCAGACCTTCGAGAGCGGTCACCTGCTGGTGAAGCAGTGCCTGACGGTGCTCCATATGCCCTTCAGCAACCAGGAGCTTGGCACATACTACATCCTCTGGAACATCGTCTTGCAGCATGTAGTCCCCTTCGGGATCCTGCTTGATCCTCTTCCACGGAGTCTCCACAGAGCGAGGATCGTTCTTCAGCTCGTACTTCAGGTTCCTCCCGACCGAGTCAGGCACCCCCTTGGCCGGCTTCATGTTCATGGCGTTGCCGTCAGAGTCTGGAGAGAATCTGCCTACGCAGACATCGCATCTCCCGTCTCGCAGGTCTACCTCATCCTGATTGCCGCAGTCCCTGCACTCGTAGTGCGGTCGAGCAGCATGACCTTGGGCGAAGTCTAAAGGCTTCGGCAAGAACCAAACACCTTGCTCCAAGCACGCAGCAGCTACGAACCGAGAGATCTCCTCAGAGAACTCCTCCTCCCGGATCGTAGACACGATGTCCAGCCCCGCCATCAGCTGAGCCACCGAGGGCTTCTGCAGCGTGTCGAACACTGGCACGTTGTTGTTCAACGCCTGCATGATCGGGCAGAAGATCTGCCACTCTTCCCAGAAGCCGTTGCTCAGCAGGAGGGTACGGATCGCCTGGATCTTGTTTCTGTTCAGCCCGCTGACCGTCACCTTGGTAGGCCGACCTCTAGCGCTGAACCGCCGACTGAAGTCATCCTCGATCTCGTACCACAGCACGTCCGCTTCCCACTCGAGCCACTCCACGTCGTACTCCTTGAACAGGAGCGTGGCTAGCACGACAGGGTGTGCGTCGTGGTGTCCGAAGATCAGGCTGGGAGAGAACCCGATCTTTTCGGCGGCTTCGGCCATGGGTTATGCCGAGATTCGAGAGATGACGTGCTTCACATCCGAGGGCAAGGACTCGAACACTGCTACCGGAGCCTTGGCGAACTCGTAGAAGCCGTCGTCTCCCAGGGCAGTGGTCAGCGGAATCCGCTTCTCCTTGCTGGCTGCTACCAGCTGATCTCCGGTCACCGTGTCGGGACCTTCTGACCACCGGAAGTCTTCGGAGGCAGACTTCGTGAGGATCGCAGCGTAGGGATCTACTACGTGAGTGTCCCACTTCTGGCTGATGCCGTAGTGCTCATCGACCTGGGTGAGCGCATCTGCGAGGTAGTCCGGGTCGGCGGTCGGGATCTCCTCGGCCAGCTTGATCAGCACCTCACGACCGTAGTCGTCCACGTACTTGGCTCGAGCGTTCAGGTGCAGCACAGCTTCCGTAGAGACAGCGTCACCGGCGTACTTCTCGAGGTTCTCGGAGGTCGGGTAGACCCCGTGAGCCAGGGCGGCCTTGACCAGGTTGGTCGCGTACGTTCGTCGATCAGAGGGATGGAGCCTCTGCCAGTGCTCGTCGAAGAAAGCCTCTGCCTGCTTGATCTGCTCCGGGTTCTCTACCGGGTAGTCTCCTCGTAGAAGGGTAGACGGGGCCGCGGTCTTCGGCCTGTTGAAGAGCTTCTGCTGCAACATGCCGCTACCTGCCCCTAGAGCGGTGGTGCCTGCCGCCACAGCGCCGAGTCGACCGCCCTTCATCTTGCCGAGCAGACCGGTGTGCTTGGCGATTCCCGCCGCGCCCAGTCCTCCAGCCGCACCTACTGCACCAGCTTCGCCAGGAGTCCATCCACGATAGCTGAGCAAGCTCCGCTTTCGACCTTGTGGAGCAGTGGTACTGGTGTTGGTGCCTGTCAGAGAGAAACCAGCGGCAGTCTTTTGCAGCTTCTTCTTCCGGTGATGTCGATGAGCCAGATACGCCGCACTACCAACACCCGCAACTGCCGCTGCAGCAGACCCTCTACCAGGACGGAGGGTGATCTTCTTGGAGTTCGGGGTTGACTCGATCTTGAGCTTGTCAGATCTCGACAATCGATTCTTGTATCGCTTGAGACTTCCGAGGCTCTTGGGCTTATCCGCTCGTACTTCCGCGTTCCCAGACGGGTCTACGTGGATGGTTCGACCCGCCTCCTTCTTCCGGCTCTCTAGCTGCCGGATGCGGTGCGCCATGTACGCCTTCTGCGAGTGGTCCGTGCCGAGCTGGTAGCCCTGCCGACGCCCACGCCAGTAGCCCTTCTGACTACCCGAGCCGAATCCTGCAGAGAAGCCTTCCCGCTTCCCCTTCTTCTTGCCCCGCTTGTGGCCTACCAGGGCCCCGCCCATGGCGGTGGCGGTGGCGATGCCAGCGGTGGTCCTGGCACCTGCATGCTTCCTGCGAGCCGCCGCCGCACCCAGAGCACTCCCGGCCACTGCTTCTGCAGCTAGCCACCTGGGATTTCTGTAGCCGAAGGCAGCGCTTGTACCTGCGCCGGCCGCGAGACCGTAAGCACCTCCAGCAAGCGTGCTCTTCGTATTCTCGGACATGGCCTGCTTCGGCCGACCGAGCATCCTCTTGGCGCCGTAGGCACCCGCACCTAGGGCAGCAGCACCTCCAGCAGTAGCTGCACCGGCAGCGACAAGGTTCGTTCCTGGGGCATACGTCGCGTTCCTGGAGACATTGCCAACTGCCTTGGCCCAGTTTTGAGGGGCGGTACGGGTGACGTCCCTCTTCGCCAGCAAGTTCTTACTCCTCGCCACACCCCTGCCAGCCTCCTGTAGACCCGCTCCGCTGGCTCTAGCGAACTGCCCGGCTGCTCCGCCCATGGCCTTGGCACCAGCTGCCATCTGACCGCCCCAACCTGCTCCCCCTTGGCCCGCTGCCGTAGCGGCTTGCCGCCCTGTCTGATAGGAGCCCTTGGCGGCCCGTCCCAGCATCTTGAAGCCTTCTCCGGCGGCTCGGAAGAACGCCGCCTTCTTCTCGGCGCTAAGATCGGTGATGTCCACCACCGGAGTATCTCCGAAGTAGACGAGCTCTCCCTCACCGTGGAGAGACTCGTTCAGGGCAGACGCCACCTTCTCGACGAGCTCCATCGGGGGAGGCGTACTCGTGCCCTCGAGGACGTGCATCAGATTCGTGCCCGCCAGGACAGCCGCCGTCTTCGGCATGCGGTCCCAGGAGCCGAGCAGACACATCGTGTTGAGCCAGGCGGTCCCAGGACTCATGCAGGCGAACTTCCTGAACCTCTCACTGCCATCGACCATGATGAGAGCGAAGTCCTCGTCGGGGTAGTTGTCCAGCTCGTCTTCCGACGGGAAGTGGCTGCTCCCGACCTCATCGGGAACGCCGATGCCGGCCTCCTTGACGAGGCCAGGTCCGAAGTCGTGAAGATCCAGGTACGTACGGTGCATTTGAGCTCCTTGGGACGGCTCGATGATGCCGCTAGGGCGGCAAGAACGTCAATGCAAGAACCCGTAGCAGGTCGGCATAAGACAGGTAATGGAGATTACTTAGGAGGTCCCATGTCCGACATTCCCCGACTACGTAGAGTACCAACCTGTTTCGGAGATGCCGAGGCTTACGACCCTGATCACAAGGAGTGTAAAGCCTGCGACGTCAGAGTGCGCTGCAAAGTGCGAGTCCGAAACGCATCAAAGTTGAAGAAAGGCAAATCGTCGTCATCCTCGAACTCCGTGGCCATTAGATCACGGAACAAGGTGTCCAAGCACGATGATGACGATGCGGCTGAGTTCCGCACAGCAAAGACCCGTACCAAGGGCTGGTGGGGCGCACTGAGCCACAACGCGTTCATCAGGATGTCTTCTACATTCTTGAGAGAAGCCGCGTTCGGAGTAGAGCAGATCCCTCTCGAACCTTACTCGGACGAGGAGCTAGAAGATGACTGATGTCGGAGCCATGATCCGCACGCACCGCAAGCGGATGTTCAAATACCGCAGCGATGCAGCCAAGCTGATCATGATCGACAGGGGCGGAGGAATCCGTACCCACATGAGTAGAGAAGGTCTCCGCAAGCTGGAGGAGAACCTCAACCTTCCCAGCGCAGAAGTCCTCAACGAGATCATCTCCAAGTGGGGGCTGGACTTGGCAGAGGCGGAGAATCTGAGGAGAGCAGTTCACGTACAACACCAGCGTCGGGCTGGATACGAGGAACCGACCACAATCAACCCGTTGGGGAACGACATCGAATCCCTGATCAACACGACCATAGGAGCCATCGTGCGAGACGTATCAGTAGTGCTCGAGAGTAGGGGGGTGGACGTCAAGGAGATCTCGCAAGACCTGTTCGAGATCGTAGAAGTCCACATCAAGTCCAGCTTCAGATGAGCGACGACGTACTGCAGTTCTGTCGTAGAGACCCGGGAGTCGCCTACCTGGACGCCGACCTCTGGTTGCCTCTCTCAGAGGTGCCAGTACGTGGAATCCAGCAGCGGCTCACCTTCACCATGTTCAGTGGGAGAAAGAGAGACATCCCCACCGACATCGAGATCTTCTCGATGGCGAAGCATCACATTCAGGTTCCTCGAAACCTGTTCACCCTCAAGTACGTAAGGCATGCGTACGGCATCGAGATCGTAGATCTCCGGCCTTCCTCTTACCCCTCCACAACAATCCTCCACTCCATCATCCCCAGAGACAACCAGACCGAGCCCCTGCGACTCATGGAGGAGCTGGGGGATGGGACGTTGAATCTAGCTTGCGGACTGGGGAAGACGGTGGTGGCGCTCTACCACGCCGTGAGGCTAGGCGTTCCGACCCTGGTGGTCTGCAACAACACGACCATCCTCGCCGGGTGGGAGAGGGAGATCATTGGAAAGCTGGACTTCGAGGGGAAAGTCGGCTGGGTCAAGCAGAACAAGTTCCCCGAGGACACTCCGATCTGCTTGGCCACGGTGCAGACCCTGGCGAGTAAGGCGGACGTGCTTCCCAGATCGTTCCTACGCCGGTGGGGCCTCGTCATCTTCGACGAGGGGCACCACATGTCGGCGAACTGGTTCTGCACGGTGGCCAACCTCTTCCCGGGGAAGCGGCTAGCCTTGACGGCTACCACGACCCGCAATGATGGGCTGGAAAAGGTCTACCAGTATCACCTGGGGAAGGTCTTCTACTCGGACCTGAGCCAGGATCTAGAGCCTGAGATCGAGTTCGTACACCTGCATGGACTCCGCCCAGCTAGGGAGTACTCGGAAGACGTGGCTCTGAAGAACTGGATCGCCAGGAACGCAGAGTTCAACCAGGTCATCACTGAGGAAGTGAAGACGCTGCTTCAGGAAGGGCGGAGCATCCTCGCCCTGTCTCACCGGGTAGAGCAACTCGAGCTACTCCATCCGACGTTGCCTGGAAGCGGGCTGATTCACGGAGTGATCAAGGACTCCGCCAGGGAAGAAGCCTTGAGCGAAGCAAACCCCATTCTGGCGACCATGCAATTGGCGCAGGAAGGACTGGATAAGCCCTCACTGGACACCCTGCTCTGCCTGACGTTGTTCTCGAACGAGAATGCCTTCCAGCAGTGCGTGGGTAGAATTTTGAGGACTTACGAGGACAAGAAACACCCACGAGCTCTGTTCTTCGTGCCGGATGTTCGTCGCTGCCAGAAGCAGGCTGCGAGGATCCGTCGGTTCGCGAAGATGCGGGGCTACAAGATCAAGGAGACGAGAAGATGAGCAAGCGAGAATCAAAGCAGGCGATCGTTGCTAGTGGGGGCTCCCACTACATCGGCGAGATCTGGAAGGGGTCTACCCCGACGGAAATCCGCGACGCCACCCCCATCTTTGGGGGTCATGTGTCTACCCAGGATGGCCGTGTGGCGTTGCAGGTGATGACCCCTCCCTACGGGTGTGCCGAAGGGGTCATCAAGACCCTGCACCTGGGCTCCGTGGACAACTGGGTCTTCGTAGAGGAGTTGAGCACTTACGATCAGCAGACCGTCAAGGACTTCCTGGAGAGGAAGGCTGTGGCCGACGATGCTCGTAGGGCATCCGAGGCAGGACTCGTGCTTCCCAGAGACATGTCTCCGGAAGACATGTCCAAGGTAGTCCGTGGGGCTCGTGGGTGAAGTCCCTCGAGGTTCTGTACGAGACCTACGTCGAGGGTGAGTGCGATCTGTGTCCCAGACTAGTTGAGAGTCGGAGCTCCATCGTGTTCGGCGAGGGAGACACCGACGCTGACCTGGTGATCGTGGGAGAGGGTCCTGGAAGGATTGAGGATGAGATCTGTCGTACCTTTGCGGGTTCGGCAGGTCTCCTGCTCGACACCTTCCTGACCTACTTCGCAAGAGCCGATGAAGAATGGCTTCACGGCATGGGACGCAGGATGACCTCGGGCTACAAGCCCTCCGATGCAGAGTCAGACGAGATCAGGGACGCACTAGTGGCGTCCGAGAAGATCTTCTACCTCAATGCCGTCATGTGCCGGCCTCCCGAGAACGTGGATCCCACGGCAGCGGAGCTCCGAAACTGCGAAGAGCGGCTTCATCAGACGATCTACAACATCGATCCGCTTCTAGTCCTGGCTGTGGGCAAGGTCGCCTCCAAGGCGGTCCTTGGAAAGCAGCTTTCCATCACCAAGGACAGGGGACAGCTCTTCGACGTTGAAATCATGGGAGTGACCGGAGGCATCAGATACCCCCTACTGGTTACGCTCCATCCCGCCTACGTGGCGAGGGTGGGGAATTACACCAGTCCAACCAGTCCGGGCCAGAAGTTCGCTCAGGACATCGAGAAGGCGTTCGGCCTCCTGGACGAAGCCCGGCTTCTAACCAGGGATGAGCCCCTTCCCAAGAGGAGAAAATGGAAATGAGTGATGATCTAGGTCGAGTAGCGGAGTCGGCAATCGAGGCCTTTGAAGAGGCCGATGAGGACCTGAGAGAGATCTCCGCAGAGGTACGAGAATGCCTGGGAGAGGATCTGTGGAACGCCTGGATGGAGTCCATCGATCTGCGTCGGAGGCGCTGCAAGGATGCCCAGATGGCTGTGCGAGCAGCTGGGGACTCCATGGGGCCCTTCACCGTGACGAAGAGAGGGAAGAACGTCTGGGACAACAGCCGAGCTGTTCAGCTCTCGAGCGACCGAGACGAGTGGGATGACCTCGTAGAAGGCGGCGTCATCAAGCAGTCCTTCGACCACAAGCGTGCCCAGGCTGTGCTCGATCCCGCCGTCTTCGCTATCTACAAGGACCGCTGCCACAAGTACGAGGCGGGAGCCAGCACGGCTGTCAGCGGCCCGAAGGTCGATGACGATGTCTTCTCCCTCCTCTAGCTACAGGTCTCCGTTAGTCAAAATCCAACTACGTCGTTGGGCTGTCGAGAAGGGTCTAGACCCTATCGAACAGGTCAGTGATGATGTTCAACCCTCGAGGAACCAAATGGACACTGCGAAGAAATTGCTGGGGGCCGGAGATGCCCGAGTCAGCGCTGGGGTCGACCTGGCGCTGAAGGACTTCGGGGACGGGTACGGAGTACACGTCTCGGTGAGTCTGAGCTGCGACCAGAAGGACAAGGTGCTGGAAGATGCGATGGAACTGGCCAAGGAGATTGCTCATGGCACAGCGGAGATCCACCTGGAGGAGGCAGCAGCCCTCTTCGAGCACATGACGGCCAAGAAGTAGATGCCAATCTCGGTACAGGATCATGAGCTGTTCACCTCAGAGCTCCTGAACTTGACCGTTGACCGGACTCCGGGCGCTGATTTCTTCTCTCTAGAGATCAGCGTCCGGATCGTCAACAAATCCACCGGAGCCTCGGCGGTCATGAAACTTGTGGATCTCCCGACGGAGATCCAGGAGGATCTACGACTAGTGCTGGCAGGGATAGAACTCCACAGCGGATCGAGGTTCTTCGGTGATATCCAATAACAGGAGGAGTAGATGGGGCTGGAAGCCACGCTGATCAGTAACGTGCTCAAGCGGCACGAGTTCAAACCGCTGGTCAAGGCGGGTTTGACAGAGGAAGATTTCGAGACCCTCGAGGGCAAGGACTGGTTCCGGCATATCTCGAGGATCTACTTCTCTAGAACTACGTACGGGGAGGTTCCCTCCCTGGAGTCGTTCAAGAGGAAGTTCCGCAGTTTCGACTTCAGGCCGTCCAAGGACTCCTTGACCTCGCTGTGTCAGGAAATCATCAACCGCAACATGTCCAACGACGCCTCGCTTCTCTGCGAAGAGATGCTGGATGACCTGGACGCAGACGACCTCGACGATGCCATGTCCAAGGTAGCCGCCTTCCTGACCAGGTGGCAGACCCGGAAGGCGGAGGGCGGGGACATCGATCTATCTCAGAGCGTCAAGATGCTCCGGGAGCAATACGAGCGGGTAGCCAGTGCTGAAGGGATGCTCGGCATCCCTTGGCCTTGGGAGCCTGTGAACAGAGAGACCTTGGGGATGCAGTCCGGGCAGCTGGTCCTGCTGTATGGCAGACCGAAGCACATGAAGACGTGGGTGGCTCTGTACATCGCCATCAACGCCTATCTGTATCACCACGCGAGAGTCCTCTTCTACAGCCGAGAGATGAACAAGATGCAGCTTCTGCTGCGAGGTACGTCGATCATCTGTGAGGTGGACTACGGGACGCTGAAACGGGGAGAGCTGCCTCCCTCCGTCAAGAAGGACGTCTTCGCCACCATGGAAGACCTGGCGGAGTCAGACGGTGACTTGAAGCGGGCAGACGGGCGCCGTAGCGCCTTCATCATCAGCAACGACCGGGGGCCCAACCACGGAGCCACCGTGCGAATGCTGGTGGAGAAAGCCAAGGAGGTGGATGCAGATCTGCTGGTAGTGGATGCGGTCTACAAGCTGGCTGACGGGAGAACGAAGAACAGGGACGCCAAGTGGACTACTCAGGTCAACATCATGCAGGACCTCAAGGATGCTGCTGTGGACCTGGAGATTCCGGTGATCGCTGTGACTCAGGCCAACCGGAAGGCAGCGAAGAGCGCGAAGAACGTGGACACGGATGAAGCAGCGTTCACGGACTCGGCCGGCATGGAGTGCGACTTCATGCTCAGGGTGATCAAGAGCAAGGACGCCGACACCGGTAAGTCCGAGCTCACCTTGTGCTGGCCTGCTGCTCGAGATGAGGAGCTTTACCCCATGCTGATCCACGGACAGCCAGGGAACAACTTCTCGGTCAAGCAGGAGCGTCTGACAGACGAGGACCTGGAGGACAGGGCCAAGGCAGCTGACGCTCAAGACGAGGAAGAGAACAAGAAGAACAAGCGGTCCTCTAGGGCCGGCCCTGGTAGGCGATCTGGTGGGGGCCGTGGAGCTCTCGCACAGGCAAGGACGGGGGCGAAGAGAAAGAAGAGTAAGTGAATGTAGCGACCTTCGTTCAGCAGGTCGTAGATAAGCACATAGACGGCGCGAGGTTGGTGGGGGATGGGGAGTTCGCAGCTCCCTGTCCATTCCACCAAGACTCGTCGCCGTCTTTCTTCATCAACCGAAAGACCGGTCTCTGGATCTGCCACGCAGGGTGCGGCAGCGGGTCCTTGCCGTACTTGCTTCGCAAGCTCGGGTACGGACGAGGTCAGGTTGATAAGGCCCTAGCTCCCATAGCCGACGATCTGAAGTCGAAGAAGGAGGCGAGGCCACGTCTACGATCCCCCCTCAACCCGTTCATAGCCGCACACCCACTGCCCGAGGCACACCTCGGAGCCTACGACGTCAAGCAGCCTGTAGAGGAGTTGGTCAGGAAGGGGTTCGACCCCACGATCCTGACTGACTACGACGTAGGTTTCGACCGAGTCAACAAACGCATCACGTTCCCGGTGCGTGATCTGTACGGGAATCTATCTGGCATAAGTGGCAGGGCCACACTTCGTGGTCAGAAACCCAAATACAAGTTCTACGCATCCGAACTAGAGGAGGTCTATCCGGGCTACACGTTTGAGCGTCAGAGGCATCTTTGGAATGCCGATCGAATCTACCCCACCTTGTACTTTGCAGACGCGCCAGAAGAAGAAGAAATCCTTGTAGTAGAGGGATTCAAAGCGTGTCTGTGGCTGCTACAATGTGGCTTCAGTAATGCGGTGGCGACATTGGGATCCTCCCTGTCGCGCACCCAGGCAGCGCTACTCCACAGGATGGGCTGCCGCATAACCCTGTTCATGGACAACGACCGTCCTGGTCGTGAGAAGACTCAACACGCATTGAAGCAACTCTGGGGTGCGATCTCCGACATACGGGAGGTTGAATACCCGTACGACGCCTTCGCGCAACCAGACGACTTCGATGAAGAAGAGCTCCAAGAACTGATCGAAAATGCCGTGCCAATCATTCCACGGCGCAGGAGAGACTAGTGGCTACGTTCCGCTCCAGAAACAGAAGAAACGAGAGCAACCGAAACCGTCGTCGGAATCGCGGTCCCACCGCGTTCTGGTCTGACGAGATCAAGATCCCCAAGAAGTCCCAGAAGGCGGATGGTGACCCCATCCTCTTCCTGGAGGCCAAGTACCCCAACCCCAAGGCCGACGGCTACCTGGAAGACGACTACCCCGCGTACATCTTCCTCCAGGGCAAGGTCGTGATCCGTGACAAGGCTGGCAAGTTCAAGAGCATGCGCTCGGACTGCCTCCCCGGGTGGCGTCGCCCCTGCGACGAGTACCCCTCGGACGATCCCCGTGTGTACGACTCCCGATCCGATCGGCCGTTCACCATCTGGGATCACCTCAAGGCCCAGGGCGACCCCCGGGTCGGCAAGGCCGAGCAGTACGCTCTGAACGCCCTCGATCTCCGTATGCAGCACCTGGTCGAGAAGACCGACCGGGACGGCAGGGTGATCAAGTACAGCAAGGGTGACCGCGCTGGTGAGGCCGTGATGGAGCGCCGTGCCTGCGAGGGCAAGGGCTGCGAGCACTGCGACGATGACCTGGACCAGGTGGCGGCTCGCAAGGGCTACATGCAGCTGGGCTCGGGTCACTACGGAGAGCACGGAATCCTCGGTCTCGAGCAGACCATCGAGGACAACTGCCGATCCTGCCAGGAAGGCGAGATCACCCGAGTCGCCCTGACGTGCCCCGAGTGCGGGGAGGTCTGCGCCGACAGCCAGGTCTTCGACGCCGATGACCTGGAGGGGCTCTACAACGAGGGCATGAACTGCCCGGAGTGCAAGGCCAAGGGGATCTTCCCCATGGAGGAGCTCGAGTGCTCCGAGTGCAAGCAGCCGGCTCGTGCCGGGCTCTCCGACGTCGTGTGGTTCCTCCGCAAGACGGGAGAGGGCAAGGACAGCAAGGTGTCCGCGTATCGGAAGAAGGAGCAGCCCTGGTGCTGGCTCAAGGACTTCGACATGTCGGGCGACGATGACTTCGTGGTCGAGGACTACGAGATCGAGGAGACGGACGACGGCAAGTTCGCCATCAAGTACGAGTTCCACAAGGACCTCCAGGACATGCTGAAGCCCTACGACTTCAACGCGGTCAAGGGGATCGGAGTCCCGAAGCTGTCGGCCGCCAAGGTCTGCGACTTCCTCGGGATGACGGTTCCGGACGGCGTTGACCCCGGTGACGACGATCCAGCCCCCTCCAGCGGTGGAGGTGGCTCTACCCGCAGCTCCTCCCGCCGTCGCGGTGGGGCTCGCAGGTAGCAACCCCTAAGGAGGGGAGGGGCCTTCGGGCCCCTCCCCTCGGAGGCGTAATGCTTAGACCTGTAGCCGAGTTCATCGACTCGGAGAAGAAAGCCAAAGACGTCCTGCGCTACGTGATGAAGCACACGGACGTGGGCGTGGACACGGAGACCACCGGTCTCAACATCTCCCGGGACTACGTTCTGTTCTGGGGACTGGCGACTGAAGATCGCCGCTTCTGTATCACCGACGACGTGCTCCCGATCTTCGAGCCCTTCTTCGTAGACAAGAAGATCGACAAGCACTTCACCAACGCCAAGTACGACCTGCACATCCTGGCGAACTCTGGCATCCCAACTGTCAACGGCCACATCATCTGCACTCGTACCCTGGACTGGCTCCTGGACGAGAACCGCAGAGGCATGCACGGCCTCAAGGAGTGTGTCTGGGATCACCTAGGTGACCGGATGCTCAAGTTCGACGAGGTCTTCGGCAAGAAGATGTCCGCCGAGAAGCAGCCTCGCTTCCTCCTGGACGTGTTGAACGACGTAGACGGAGGCGGACGAGAGAAGGCAGTAGAGTACGCCTCCAGAGATCCGTGGGAGTCCCTACGACTGTCCCTGTACCTCCAGGAGGCGCTGGATGAGGTTCCTATGGGTGAGGAGGGCAGCTACACGCTGCTCGACCACTTCTGGGACGTGGAGGAGCCGTTTACCAGAGTCCTGTACCGCATGGAGCGGAGGGGAGTCATGGTGGACACCGGCTACCTGGATGAAATCTCCCCCGGCATCGCTAAGAGGGTCGAGGAGATCGAACGATCCTTCAACGCCGCCGCTGGGAAGCCCGTCAACATCCGCAGCTCCAAGCAGCTTGCAGCCCTCTTCTTCGACGAGCTCGGCGTGCGTCCCACCAAGTGGGGCAAGCCCAGCAAGGTGACGGGCCTGAAGAACCCGTCCTGTGACAAGGAGGTAGTGGAGGCCTGGCGGGGAGGAGACATCGCCTTCTGGGACGGGGATGAGGACGTACCTCCAGAGGACTGTGAGGAAGAGCGGGAGATGGTGCAGGAGCTCGCACAGTCGTTGGGGGATCATCGCAAGCTGGCGAAGTTCCTCAGCACCTACGTCTATGGGCTGGCGAAGTGGACTGACTCGAACTTCAGAGTCCATCCGACCTTGAACCAGAGTGTGACCGTCACTGGTCGCTTGTCCTGCGGCGATCCCAACCTGCAGAACATCCCCCGGAAGGAGAACGACGTGTTCAAAATCCGGGATGCCTTCATCGCTGACGGGGGGAACATCCTCTACGTGGCGGACTATGCCCAGCTCGAGATGCGCCTCATGGCTCACTTCAGCAGGGACGCCAACATGATCAAGTCCATCCTGGACGGCACGGACCTTCACGGGTTCACGGTGTCCGAGATGAACATGGGCTTCTCCTATGCGGACGTGGTCTCGGCAAAGAAGGTGAAGGACTCTGGGGGCAAGTTGACTCCTCACCAGGCAGACGCTCTCCGAACTCGTAGTGCGGCCAAGGCCGTTGGCTTCGGCTTGATCTACGGGATCGGTGAGGTGAAGCTGGGGATGCAGCTGGGTCTGCCGATCATCATGCGGCAGGGACGTAACGGAAAACTGCGTCCCAGCTGCCCTGAGGCGGCGAAGATCACGAAAGCGTACTTCGGAGTGTTCCCAGGTGTGCAGGACTTCATCAAGGACACGCACAGGGCGTGTAGAGACATGGAGTACGTGCAGACCTACTTGGGGCGCTACCGTCGGCTGCCGACGATCAACTCGGGTAACAGGATGCTGGCCTCTCAGGCTCGGCGACAGAGTGTGAACTCGATCATTCAGGGATCGGCCGCTGATGTGGCCCGACTTGCGATGATCAAGTGTGAGTTTGATCCCGACCTCGAAGCTGCCGGAGTAAGGCAGCTGCTGCAGGTCCATGACGAGCTCATCTTCGAGATGCCAGATCACAAGGACATCCGCAGGGATGTTCAGGAGAGAATCCAGGGGCACATGGAGCACCCCTTTGAAGAGCCTCTACTAGTTCCACTCCCTGCAGACGGTGCGTTTGCTGTGGCGTGGGGAAATGCACATTAGTCTATTTCCCCCATGGGGGAAATAAGGTGACGGAGCCGTACCCATGGACGACCTAAAGACAGATAAGCAGGTGGTGGCTCTCATCGACGAGATCAAGCACCGCCTCAAGGCAGGACAGCCTTACTCCCTACTGCGATCAGACTTCTGCATCGCCTTGAACCAGCTCATCGAGAAGCATGGACTGGACTGGGATCCCCACAGCTACGCCCGCCTACCAGAGAAGCCTCTCATCAAGTGGCAGTCCTGGGAGTACGTAGGGATCGAGGTATTCCTGTGGGTCGATGACCTGCCTGAACACGTCAACCCTCTCACGGACCTGCCGACCATCAAGGAGAGGGACGGCATCAAGGAGGGGGATCTGCTCATCGTGGGTAGCGTTTTCGGCTGGACAAAGGCTCGAGCAGGAGCGTTGTTGGCTGACGGGAGCATCAACGCCAAGAGCACCGCAGGATCCATGTTGTGCTTCCTGGAGTTCGCCAAGGACGACAGGAAGTGCTGGATCTGTAGCGGTTCAGGCAACCTGGCCGCTATCGAGAAGCTGGAGCTGAAGTGAGTGATCTAGGACAATGCCCTAACGGGTGCGGCGAACTCGTTGCTAATGAGAGGCGGGCGTACTGCATCGAATGCGGAGCTACGCCAGGCTTCATTGTTGGTGACCGCAAGCTGGTCACAGGGCACTGGGTCGAGAAGACCCAGTCGATGAAGGACTGGTTCGGGCTAGAGGAGGAGCACTTCTTCAAGCCCGAGGACGTCAAGAAGATGTGGGCCGACTGCGATGACATCGTTAGGAAGGCTGGAGTCGCTCACGGTGAGCGCTTTGACGTCCCCTACACCGTCTTGGACTCTGCGGAGTACGAGATGGTGGAGTCTGAGCTAGCGGAGACCGACGATGACGAGAAGTGAGCTGATCGAGAGGGTTCTTGTTCGACTAGGCGAGGACCCTCTCTGGAAGGAGAAAGTTCCTGGGAAAGCGTCTGGAAGACAGGTGATTTCCCAGGTACTCAAGGGTACAATCGCTGAGCTGGTTGACGCCGTTGAGGACAAGATCGACGTCCAGGTTCACGGCCTCGGGACCTTCCTGGTCTCGAAGCAGAAGGTCCAGGGCTACGACTTCCGCAACGGCAAGCAGTTGCCTGTCGAGAAGAGGTACGTGCTTCGGTTCCGGCCCGGCAAAGCACTCATCGCAGCCTTGGAGAAGTGATGGACAAGTACGCAGTAGAGATCGAACCCGGCATCGAGAAGACCGCCCAGCGCGGGAACGTCAAGCACTGCCAGAAGTGCGGCAAGAAGCTCTCCCAGAGCTCCAATGTGCCGCACTGTGCCGACTGCGGAACTCAGCCCTTCGAGCGGCATAAGACTCCCGATACCAAGCGGCGTTAGCCGCAACTAATCAATTGCGTTTACAGGCGCTCAATGAGCGTCAGGGGATACCTATGGCTAAAAGAAAGACTGCTGCCCGGAAGGAAGGGCCGAAGCTGTCCCGCAGGGACAGGATCCAGGAGCTGAAGGCGAGGATCAACAAGAACTACGGCGGCAAGGGCGTGATGATGTCTGGGGACGAGTACGAGGCACCGTTCCTGGTGCTACGTCGTCCCTCCGGAATCGTAGAGCTCGACATCGCTTGCGGTGGTGGCCTGCCTGCAGGTGGTCTGAGCGAGCTCATCGGCAAGACCTCCTCCGGGAAGACGACGCTGATGAACCAGTACTTCCGTCGTCAGCAACAGCTGCGAGGGGATGACGCCACGCTCGCAATCGCCATGACCGAGCACAAGTTCGACAAGGGACACGCGAAGTTCAACTGCGGCGTGGTTCTGCCTATCCACAAGCGAGAGATCGCTGCCTTCGAGAAGACCCATCGCCGCATCCTCGACGACGCCGAGAGGCTCAAGATGTCGGAGACGTTGGGGGTCTTCGAGGAGATCGGATCGGACATCGTTGACACGCTGTACGAGATCATTCTCGACTGCGTGGAGGACAAGACGTTCGACATCATCGGGATCGACTCTTGGGGTGCCGTGCTCACGAAGGTGGCCCAAGAGGCAGAGATGGACGCTCGCATCCCTGGTGGTGCGGCTCTCATCAACACCATGTTCGTCAACAAGATCGCCGGCCTGTTCGCTGTTCCTCGAGGGGGAGAGATGAACTACACCAGTGTCCTGGGCGTCAACCAGTACCGGGAGAAGATCGGCGGCAAGAACATGCGGGCCGGTGACATGACCAACATGAGCGTGCAGGGGGGCAACGCCCTCAAGCACCTCAAGCTCCTGTCGATCTACCTGGACTCCTCTGCCTACTGGAAGGAGGTCCAGGGGAAGAACAAGAGGATCGGCAAGAAGGTCAAGTGGACGATCTACAAGGGCAAAGCAGGGTGCCATGACGGTGCCTCCGGTGAGTTCAACCTGATCTACGGCAAGGGTCTGGACATTGCCGGAGCCAACATGATGTCGGCTCTCAAGCGAGGGATCATTCGTCAGAGGGGGGCCTGGCTGACCATCGTCGACTCGTCAGACGAGACGGAGATCCTCAAGGCCAACGGCAAGGTCAAGATGACTGAGGCCCTGGAGAACGACCCCGAGGTCCACGAGTGGCTTGTGGACGAGGTGGTCAGGTACGCCATCAAAGAAGAGGGGGCGATCGTCAACACCAACTACCTGCCCCCGGAAGATGACTGAGTTCAAGCCGTGTCCTAGCTGTGGGGCAGAAGGCTCCTTCTCGCAGTACATGAGGAGGTACCTCTTCCAGTGCTCCGAGTGCTTCGGAGTCTTCAAGCAGAGCGTCCTCGAGAAGCCGAAGAAGCGCACCCGTGCCAGCCACAAGGCAAAGGCACAGGTGCGTAGGAGTCGGAAGAACGAGAACAAACGAGCTCGCAGCATCGGAGGGAAGGTGACTCCTGGATCAGGAAACCGGGAGCTGCCTTCCCTCAAGGGCGACGTCGTCGTGGAAAACGTCCTCCGTGAGGAGGATAAGGAAACCGAGGCCAAGAGCTTCGTACTGAAGGCTTCTGAGCTGGAGAAGATCCAGATAGAGGCTCGAGCTAACGGAGAACTCATGGCCTTCCGAGTCACTTTCCTGGGTGGCCGGAAACCGAAGTCCTACGTCCTGGTCACGGAGGACGTATTCGACACCTTCATAGACCTGTGGAGAGCAGATGCAGATCAAGACGATTGAAGACGGGCTACGGCTCGGCAAGGAGAAGCTAGTAGCGCTGGGCAAGACCGTCTCCTTTCGAGCGGACCTGCTCGACTGGATCGAAGAGAACATGAACCGAGTGAGCTCCGACCGAGAGGTGAAGGAGCTCGAATGTGGGACGTGCGAGGGATCAGGAGTCCTGATATCGCGACCTCGCTCACGAGGAAGACTTCACCCCTCTTCGTTCAAGCCGGATGCCTGCTTGCAGAAGCACTGGTACGACTTGATCGACGACGGGGACGAGGTAGAGGAGCGGGGGAACTTCGAGGCCGAGACCCTGATGATCTTCCAGACGGGGCACTGGGTCCATGATGGACTGCAAGGCTTCGCTGCCAAGATGTATGGGGACACGTTCGAGGCAGAGGTGCCTGCCCGCATCGACGACTACTTCATCAGCGGATCTGCTGACGGAGAGCGAACCGTTCCTCAGCTGCGGTACGGCTTCGAGTTCAAGACGATCAAGGAGCAGCGGTTCAACGAGCTCACAGGTGTGAAGGAAGATCACATCTGGCAGGGCACCGTGTACATGAAGGCGCTGGATCTCCCGGTGATGCTCTTCATCTACTTCAACAAGAACAACTCGCACCTCTTGGAGTTCGTGTCCCCCTTCAATCCTGCCGTATGGGAGGAGATCGAAGAGACCCTTATCACCCCCGTCCTGGAGGCGGGGAATGACGGTCCTGGGGCAGTGACTCCTCGCGGTCGTGAGGTCACCAAGTGGACCTGCAGGGACTGCGGATACAACCACGGTTGCCCGCTCTCCAAGTTCAAGCCAGGCCGCAGGAGGCGTAAGCGATGAGTCGACGACGAGAGCTAAAGGTCAGCCCCTCTGACTCTGATGACGTAGCCGCCGAGTACGAGGCTGCGTTTGATGAGGCAGTGGATGAGCTGGAAGAGAAAGGAGTGGCCTTGTCTACCTCCGCCCCCAAGACCGACTTTTGTGGGATCTTGCCCTCGAACCTGCCTGCCCTGGATTCCAAGGACCTGGGGGAGCTCTTGGGCCAGACGCAGACCTGGAGGTCCTACGTGTCCGGCCTGATGGCGCTAGCCGACGGCCAGAGCACTGCCCTGGAGCACGCCTTGAAGGCGGCCGAGGCAGAGGCACGGAAGCGCTTCGCCCACAGCGACGACATGAAGAAGTACGAGAAGGACGATGACGTGAGGTTGGATCCTCGAGTGGTGGAGCTCCGTGCTCGCTTCCTCAAGGCCAAGATCATGTCGGACTTCCTCTCCAAGAGTGTGGTTCCTTCTGCCGAGGGCTCGTACGGAGCAGTCAGCAGAGAGATCTCCCGCCGAGAAGGCGACCTGAGTACTGGGATGCGTACCACCAACGCTACCGGCAGGCGCCGGGGGCGAGGACGTTGACCGTCGTATTCGAGTACCCCGGCCTGCCCTTGTCCGAGAACCGTGCCTACTTCACCAAGGGGAAGATGCGGATCTTGAACAAGGACGGCCGGGCGTGGAAAAGCAGGCTGCGAAGTGATCTGTGGGAGGCCCTGGACGAGGAGTTGAACGAGCTTCTGGATCTGGCAGGCGATGACCTCTGGATCATGGTCGGATACGACATCTACTTCGACTCCTTAGTCAACAAAGGGTGGCTGAAAGGAAAGGCGAAGACTCGCTATAAGAAATGTGATGCACGGACCAGGGTTAAGCTACTCGAAGACGCGCTGTCCGAAGCCCTAGGCATTGACGATTCGCGCTTCCAAGTCGACCACATCTACAAGTGGCATGACCCCGACAACCCGCGTGTGCGGGTGGAGCTGACCGTCATCGATCCTGAGGACTTCGGCGTGCCAGAAGGATTCATCGATGTCGAAGGAGGAGGTGCCGTGCCCAGCGCACGGTAGCTACAAGGATCGTGACGGGGTCAAGAGGTACTACAGATCAGCTAGCCGAATGTTTTGTTTACTGGAGTCGTACGACGCCTGCAGGAAGTGTGAACACACGGAGTTCGAATTAGAGCTGATCAAGGCGGACACACTCGTCGAGTGTCCCGTCGTGGCTGCGGCCCAATGTGGTCCAGGAGCCACTGACGATCCCGTTAGGAACGCAGAAATAGACAAGCTACGAGAAGGAGACGGACCACCAGATGCACTGACCACACTAAACACCTGCGTATCGGACATGCCCTTCCCGGTATGTCCAGGATGCCTAACGAGGCGAAAATGGACGAAGAAACCAAGCTGATCAACGTCACGGAACTTGTGACTTGCGGCGACGAGCAAGGTCTCGGAGTCCTGTCTCGAGGGGCCGGCAAGAAGCGACTGAAGGAGGTCGTCATCGAGGGCGAAGATCCGACAGAGAGCGACCTCTGTGGGACAACTTCTCTACGAGAGCGCACCACCTACTTCATCCGCAAGTATCGCCGCCAGATCACACTCCCCCCATCCGTGGGAGGTGGGCCCTGTAGCGGGGATTGCCGTACCTACGGGTGCCCTACCATCGTCGCGATCAACTGCTCTAGGAACATGAGCAAGTGAGGTTCAAGAAACAGAGTTGTGCAGGTTGTGCCCTCGTGGCCGCCTGTGACGAAGCCGAGAATGTCGGCGCGGGTGAGATCTCCAGGGGACATTCCTGCTCTTCCTGGAAGGAGGCAACTGCTCCTACGATCGCAGCTCGCAAAGACGCCATAGAGACGCTGGGGATGATCGGACTCAAGGCCATCCTCGACGTGCCAACCACCAAGATCCATAGCGGAGACATGATGAGCGACAAAGAGACACGAACGACAGAGCTGGGCGACCTGAGCCGTCCCCAGCTGAAGACCGAGCTGTACAACATCCTCGCGGAGCTGAAGGGCAAGGACCTCCAGGCCGCGTTGAAGGTGTACAACCCCGAGACGAAGTGGAACAGCGACGACGTGCTGGCCCTCAAGGAGGCGAAGCGTGCGGGCATCCGCACCAAGCCCGATCGTCTGATCGAGGTGATTCTCGGCCTCGAGTTCCCGGAGAAGCCCAAGACGACCCGTCGTCGCAAGGCCGCGGAGAAGGAGCCCGAGGAGACTGAGGAGGCTCCGAAGAAGACGACTCGCCGCCGCCGTACCACGAAGAAGGAAGAGCCGAAGGCGGATCCGATCGAGGTCAGCTTCGACGCGGAGGCTTTCATGGATGCGCTCATCGAGAAGATCGGCCCGTCCCTGAACGGGATCGCCGACGCGGTCGAGGCGCTGCAGAAGGACGTGAGCGCGCTCAAGACGGGTCAGACCGTCCTGGGTGTGGCGACTGTCGATGAAGAGATCGAGAGCCACGACGACCTGAAGGCGTTCCTCGAGGAGGGGTAGATACCCGACCTGCTGGGAGGCCAGCCCTCCCCCCTAAGACGGGGGAGGGTTCAGGTCGGGTTAGGCCGCCTGGGGAAGGCGAGCTGATCGAGTTGACCTCTGAGGATCTCCGATCCATGACGGACTTGGAGCTCATCGACTTCTGCTCCAACGAAGTCGGGATGGTGCTGGAAGACGAGGACCTGGTTCGCCGAGGCGACAAGGTGATCGGCTGCAAGAGAAGCCGCCTGTACACCAGGCTGATGAGATTCGCGTACGACGTCCGGCCTCTCTAAGGGTCGGGCGTCTGCGCCCTCACCGCTTTTTAGCTATTTCCGCGATCTTGTTCAGATGCTGTGCGTAGCTAGAGCTACGCCGGCGTACCTGCACACCCCGCTTACGAGCTCGGGCGGGCATGGCCGCCACGATGTCTGCTGGAGGAGAGCCCTTGTGCTTCGGAGCGGGGGCTTGTTCGGGCAGCACATGCTTCATGGCCTGAGCCGCAGCCTTAGCCAGCTTGATGGGGTCCGACACGATCACGGGTTGATCCGGGTGTACGCACAACCCAGCGTGGTTCCCAGGAACTTGAACTTCGTGATCTGCCCGAGAGCAGTGCTGGGATCCCCTCCGCTCCTAAGGCCGAAGCGTACGCCTGCGGTGGAGTTGTTGTTGGCCACGAGGAACAGGTTCAGGTCCTGCCCCAACCCCGACCCCTCGCCCCAAGCCTTGACCACGAGAGCGTAAGAAAACTGCCGACGGTCCACATGGGCCGGGTTGTACGGCGGCGCCACTCCGCCCTGGTACAGCTCGTCGATCAGGTCGAACTTGAGCAACAGGCGGTCCTCGTCATCCACCGTCTGGGAGATGGCGGCCCCTCCCCCACAGATGTCCTCCTTGGAGGCTACCGTGGTGCCGGGGTCCTCCGGCACGTAGGGAATCTCCTTACGCATGAGCACCTCGGCAAACCCATGGCGGATGGCCGGCACAGCGTTGACGCCTGTCTCCCTCTCCGTATCGAAGATCTCCTCAGTGGGCATGACGTGGTACCGAATCAGCTCGACCACGAACCCCTCGTCCTTGGGCACGACCTCGCCGTCGACGCACTCAGAGCTGTAGTAGACCGACCCTGCAGGAGGAGCTCCCTGGGACTCCTGGATGGCCACTCCGAGAACGAGAGAGGTGAGTACAGACCCGTGCGGGGGGTCCAGCTTCACCATGTGCCCCACCATCGGAGGGAAGTACTCGTCCCCGGCTCCGGTGGCTGCTCGCCGGGGGGTGAACCGATGACCGACGAAGTAGAAGCAGGCGTCGTGCTTCCCGCGCTTCCAGAACTGGTACGGGTCACACAGCTCCAGGAAATCCCCCTCATCAGTTTCGGGGACTCCTGCTGCGTGCTTCAGCATCCAGCCGTTCAGGTGTGCCATGGTCGGTGGGCTGATCTTGCCGTCCACGTCTGTAGTCAGATAGTTCACACCCCCGAGGGACCAAGGGTGTTCGTTCCCATAGCCAGAGTCGGCGTAGCACTCTGTGGACTCCGGGCCGTAGGCCTTGTAGTCCATCGTGGCCCCACTGAGCAGGAACCCTCCAGAGGCGACGACAGGGCCCTCGTTGAAGAGGGCGCCGTGGTGAACGTCCACCGCCTCGGTGTCGACCACCATGGAGTAGAGGAACACCTTCTCCTCTTCGCCACCATCCCCGGCTGCCTGCTGCGTGTGTCCCAGGCCGAGACGGATCGCGACCCGCATGTCCGTCTCGAGGGCGTCTGCGGGAAGCTCCCGCAAGTCCCGCTGGCTCTCGAAGTAGAACGTCTTGTAGTCCGTGTCTCCGCTGGCGATGGTGAATGACTGGACAGGTCCGACGGCTGCCCCGCCAATGCTCTCCACCAACGCGATGGTGACCGTCTTGTCTGCGGGAGCATGGTGTGTCGACACCCACCGGATGTGCATCCTGACCCGCAAGCGGTAGTGGTGGGTACGCAGGCGGCGGGAGATCTTGGCGTAGCCGTGCAGGGTCTCTGGGTCTGCGTCCGCTCCCGGACCCCTCCACGCGAGCATGATTGCACCGACAGGCTGAGCGACGACCCACTCGTTGTCCGCGTCAAAGAAGTCGGTCAGAGCATTAACGACGCTGGTGACTCCGTTGTCCCGGAAGACCCACTCGGCATTGTTGAAGTCCAGAGACGCGAAGTCTCCTGCCGCGAGAGGCTCCCTCAGCACGTGCCAGCCCTCGTTGGCGATGGGGGGTCGAGACGATTGCTGGCCCGTGCCCCAGAGGTCCCCACTCCAGCGGGACATGCCCGACGCGTAGTCGTTGACCCCGAGCACGACCTCGGAGAACAAACCTCGCTGCCTGTCCCCGCTGACTGCCAACCACTCCGGGAGACCAGTAGTGCCGCTCGTGCCGGTCATCCTCCCCAGGACACCGCTCTCCAGGAAGGCGTCGTCGGGGTTGAGTGAGGAGTCCAGCGTTCGGTACGTACCGATGGCTGCCCAGGACTCCAGGTCTACGTTCGCCCAGTGCCACCGGTTGCCCAGGGCAGTCACGTCTCCTCCCGCACCTACCGACAGTGTGAAAGAGGGGTGCCACAGCTCGAAGGTGTGGACGAAGCTATCCCCTGCGGGGACGTTCAGGGCAGCGTTGATGATGACGTAGTCCGCGTCCTTGCCTGCGTTGTCCCCGATCAGGTTGGCCAGTCGGGCCTTCTGTCCGATGTACGCAGAGGGGTCCTGTACGGGCTCCCCGGAAACGGTCTTGAAGGACACGAAGCCGCTGGACTTGTGGGACCTGGACAGGCCGGGGTTGGGCGGTCCGAGCCCATCGATCGTGAGGGCAGCGTCATTGACCGAGGAAGGCAGGGACTGTCCGGGCTGCCCCAGTCTCGCCATGGGTCGACTGTCCATGCTGAACAGCGCATCTCGAGTGACGACCCTGTTCGTTTCCCAGTACCGGATCCAGGGTTCCGACAGAGGCGAGAAGGAGAAGCGGGCGCCTCCGGAGAGCTCGGTGTAGATACCCCCGTACATGTTGTGGAGGTTTCCTCCGTCCGGCCAGGAGATCCGGGGATCCCACTGGTAGACGCCTCCCATGACCTCGAGCGCACCGCTCTGCATCATGGACCACTCGTCTTCGCGAACGATGACGCCTGTAGCCTTGCCATCCACGAATGTGATGTCGTCTGGATTCGGAAGGTCGGCGTGGGCTCCACCGGTCTGCCAGCCCACCGCTACGAACGCGGAGTCGGTGCCCACCTGCGCCAGGTATAGCGCGGTGCCCATCATGGAAGGACTGGCCTTAGTGCCGTCCATGGAGTACGTGTCTGCGATCAGAGCGCCGGCCCAGCCGCCCCTCTTAACCGTATCCGCGTCATCAGGATCTCCGTAGTGCCGAGCAAGGAATCCTCTGGCCGGCTCGGTAGTCGCGATGTCTGTAGCAGGACCTCGCGTCAGCCCCAGCCCCAGCCCCTTGGAGGAGAGGTCCGGATCGTTTAGGCGCATGACGATGCCGGAGGACGTACCTCTCCAGTCAATCCCTACGACGCCCATGTGGGCAGAGTCGGCAGTGCGATCGTCTGACCACTCCTTCGCATCGTCGAAGAAGAGGTTGGCGATTCGGACATCTAGATCGGCAGCGTAGCCGTCAGCTACCAGGTACTTCAGTAGCGCGAAGCCTTGAGTCGGCAAGTACAGGTGACCTCGAGCCGTGCTCGTAGCCGCGAAGGTCGGACGGGTGCCGTCGAAGTTCTGGAGGTACGCCCGGACAGGTACGCCAGCGATTCGGTTGACGACGTACCAGCCATCATTCCCTTGCCCCTCTGTGATCCTGATGATCGACGGGGTGATCGACGGGTCCTTGAAGTCGTCCTCGAATGCTCGAATGTTCGACGTGGTGGTAGGGTTCATCCCTGCGGGGAACGTGACGCTGTTGTCTCCGCCGGCGAACTCCACATCGAACACATCCATCGGTAGTGCTGCGGCGTCCTCGTGAGTGCCGCACTCACGAAGGCCGAGCATGTGGTGCCCGTACTCCCTGCCCGCAACCCGATCCTCCTCATGGACGTAGCCCAGCCGACCGTAGCTGTTCGACTGCAGTACGTGGGTGCTCATCGATGCAGGGAAGCCGTTGAAACGGTTCTGCATGATCGAGTAGGAGTAGGAGCCTCCTGTGGGGATAGCCGGGTTGTTCTCTCCCGGCTCCACCACGACGTGTTCTGCGTCCAAGTAGTCGATGATGCAGAAGGACTGGTAGTTCCTCAGGGATCCACCGATCCCTCCAGGAATCACCATGAACTCTCGGCCAACATCGTCTAGAGAGAAGCTCTCTCCGGTGATGTAGACCACGTTGCCGGTCTGGATCGTAGCGGTGACTCCAGTCCTGTTGGACGTGCCTGCCTGCGGGGTCTTCGGAGTGAGGTTGTTCCACTCCGGGGCGTTCCAGTCCACGTTGACGAAGTACCCGCCACCACCGCCACGTCCCTGACCGTCGTAGGCGCCCTGGAGACTGATGCGTCTCCACAGGAGCTCCATGGTGACGTCGGCCTCACCTGCGTAACCGTTACCGCCAGGCAGAGTGTGGGCGAAGGGAGGCTGGGTGAAGTCGTCCGTGCTGTCCAGCAGCGGGCCCTTCATCTCCCGGATGACCTTCTGCACCAGGTCGTCTACCTCTTCCGAGGTGGAGAGAGCGATGCGGAGGAGGTGGTCTGTGGGCAGGCTGCAGAGGCTGTATCCGCCACCCAGCATGAGCGTGAACTTCGCCGCTCCGGCAGTTGCAGGGATGGGCGGGTCGAAGGTCAGCCACACGTCCTCTGAGAAGAGGCCTCCCTGGAAGATCTCCACGTTGCCGAAGACTCCGGTACCGGGGTTGAGCTCCCCTCGGTCGCCAGCGTTCGTGGGCCGTAGGAGGATCGTCTTCTCGTCGAAGACCTGCTCGACCGTGTACGACCCGTCGTGGTTGAAGGGGACGTTGACGGTGGATCCACTGATGGTGGCTACGTCACCAGGTACGACTCCGTCAGTGAGGAACGTGGCACCTGCACATCGAATGGCAGAGCGGTACAGGATCTCCGAAATGCCGACCGAGGCAGTCTTCTTGACGTTGACGCCTAGCAGTCCCTTGCCGTCCGCCGGGAGCCACGGGGCGGTCGAGTCCGCCATCGCTACAATCGGAGGATCAGTGTCCGAGCTGCCGAAGTTTGGGGGCGCTCCATTTCTCTGTCCGTGTGTCACAGCAGAGACTCTGACAGGGTACCCGCCTACGATGATCTCCACCCTGTTCGGGTCGGTGACTGCGAAGTAGTCGGCGATGTCCTGGAGGCTGGAGTTCTGATTGTCTAGGCCGATGCCCAGGTACACCCGGTCGGAGAGGCCGGCATTGATCGCAGAGAGTCCACCGACATTGATCTGGTCGATGTTCCCGCCAGACTGCTTGATTCGAGCGGGCAGCCAAGGGTTGCCTACGGCGACGGAGTCCACCTCCACGATCATCGGGAGGGCTACCTCCCGCTCGAGACAGGCGTTCAAGTAGTCTGCGTTGACCGACAACGCTCCAGCGACGCGGTTCAAGACGTCCGACGTGACATCCTCTCCGTCGGCGGCCATGTAGGTGCCGACGGGGTTGTTCTCAGAGCCTCCAGCAGGGGAGTAGGCTCGGTCTCCTCCCTCTACTAGCGCCAGGGGATCAGGACTGACCGGGAAGCCGAGTAGCGCAGAGGCGTCGTTGCCTCCAGCGTCAACGATCTCTACCGAGGCGCCGTCACCCGAGGCGTTGGAGAGGATGACTACGTAGCCCCCTCGATCCTCTGCACTACCTACAGCGCCTAGAGCGGTGTTGATGTCTGCGATGATCGTGTTGATCACCAAGCCGCTGAAGCTGAGCGGGATAGCCGCACCACCGTCGATCTTGATCGACATGTCCGCAGGTAGGACCATGCCCGGGAACTGCAGAGTGGCGTCGCTGCGTCGGATGGACCCACGGATGGACGGCTGAGCCTGGATCAGCTCTCGGGCATTGCCGCCCAGAATGGGTCGTCTCGTGTATCGGAGGGACATCAAACCACCCGGAGTTCGTAGATGACCTCTAGCGTACGCCCAGTCGTCTTGGTGAAGGGGTCGAAGGTCTTGTAGCCAACCGGAGCGGTCAGCTTAGCCGTGTCGAATGCCGTAGGACGCGGAGGGATGTTGCTGTTGGCTGGATCACCGTCCGTGAAGCAGCCGAATTCAGTGAGTACGACTGGGCCGGCCAGGCTGATCTCTGTCTCGGCGTATTCTCGGATGAGCTGCACCGAGGTCTTCGGGGTACCCAGACTGACGGAGGGGAAAGTGGCAGGGACCTGAGCCGCTGCCAGGAACTCTCCTGCGACGTAGGGAACAGGATCCACCAGGCGAGCTACCGCAGCTACCTCAGGGGTAGAGCCGGTGCCTAGGCCGAAGTACAACAGAGCGTCATCACGATTCTTGGTACGCGTAGGAACCAGCGAGGCCAGGCTGATGGTCTCGACGATGTACTCACGACCCGTCAGGGTCCAGATGTTGTGTCCTTCCCGGCGGCTACCGGGAACGATCTTCCCCCGTTCCCGCATAAGGCACGAGAAGTGGCCCCCGATGGTGGGGCCGTCGTGGGGCGGGGGGTCAGGCGACGGACCACGGCCACCGAAGAAGAGCCTGTCTGCGATCCCTGCGAAGTCTTTGAACATTCTTACCTCACTACGCGGAGAAGCCTACCAGTTACCGCTCCAGCCGGAGCCGGAGCGTTCGTCAGGTCGAAGGTCGTGGCTGCGGTCACAGCAGAGATCACGTACTGCCCCGCATCGACTCCGTCCAAGATCTCAAAGAGATCCCCTGGATTCAGCTGGTTGTTCACTAGATCGCCTCCCAAGTACGTTACCGTATCTCCTGCGATGGTGAACGCTGAGTCGTCATCCAGCACCTCTACCGTGGCCGGAACCACGGACGTCTGCAGATCAGTCTCGAGGGTAAGGTCGTTCCCGGACACGCCAGCGACCTTGTATACACCGGAGTTGTCCCCTACGACCTGCACATAGTGACCTATCGCAGCGCCGCCAGCCTGGAAGTCGGTACCGGCAGAGGAAAGCACTCTGCCGCTGGCTGTGACGTCAGCGATGCCTGTCAAGGCACCTACTACTGCTCGAGGGCGCTCCATCACCAGCGTCAGCTGATCCTTCAGGGACCAGTGCTTGAGCTGGTTGAGCAGCATGCCACCGCCCTCACCCAGACCCTTAGTACGTCGGATCTCCCAGTCTGCTCCGCCGTAGTTGGCAGGTGGGGGAGGGCGAACGTACAGCTCGGTAGCGCTAATCACGTCCAAGACCTGATACGTGCCAGCACTGGGCCCGTCCAGGATGCGGAGCTCGTCGAAGGTCTGTAGTAGCTCGAGGTCGAAGTTCTGGGCAGCGACGGAGACCTGGTTGCTCCCAGCCACCGTTGCCATGTTCTTCTGGCCGCTGAGGATGGGGTTGGTGCGGAGACACTCCCTCACGATGCTGTACACGGCAGATGAAGACGCTGCGGGAGTCGGGTCGATGCGGAGAGTAGTCCAAGGGAATACGCCGCTAGTAGTCTCCCAAGGATTCGGCCCAATTCCTGGATTGATCATCTCCGTGATCGTGTAGACCTCCCGGTTAGCGGTGTCCCAGATGATCAGCTTGTCACCTACCGCGACCCCCTCCGTGTAGAAGCCGTTCAGCCCGTCCACCACGGTGTTGACACCTGCTGACATGGTGAGCTCCGACCCATTCGTGATCTCGTACCCGGTGGGCCGGTACACGAAGAAGGTCTGAGCCGTGTCCGCCTGAAGCCCATCGACACCCGGAGCTGCGAAGGGGTAGGTGGTGTGCTGCTTGATCACCAGGTCGGTGTCAGAGCTAACGCTGTCTACCTCGTACCAGCCCGCGTTCTGCCCTAGAGGGATGTACAGCAGGTCACCTGCACGTACCAGGGGATCGTTGTGCCACACCGTCAATGCCGAGTAGGCGGGGTGAGGGGCGTTCGCTAGCGGGGCCTGGAACCCTCCTCGCACGGAGGACACGGTGGCCGTGGCTCCGGCACCGTCAGGCGTCACCAGGTCCCAGCCTGCGAACATCTGCCGAGACATGAGGGGAGGGGCCCCTAGGAAGTTCAGGTGGAAGCCTAGCCCGTTGTGGGCATCCAGCTGAGCGGTGGCCTCGATGGGGAAGATGTCGTCGGTGAGGTACTGCTTACCGTGGGTGTAGAGCGTGTCCTGGATCTCCATGTCATCGGTGAGCGGCTTCACCATCTTGGCGACCACATCGACCCAAGCAGGGTCGAACACCTTGACGAACTGGGCCGCCAGATCCAAGTCATCTGGGTTCACTACGTCGATGCTCGCTCGCAGAGACCACCGGTGGTACTTCTGAAGCTCTGCGGACGAGGCGCCCTGGTAATACTCCCCCTTCCACCAATCGGGATCGTTCACGTAATCCGAGACGACGACCCCCTTGGACAGGGCAGCAAACCGCTCCACCGTATCCCCGACCTTGTATGTCTCCCCTGTCGCAGGACTGGTCTCGAGCCCTGCAAAGTCAACTACGTCGTCAGCATTCAAGGGCGGGAAGAAGTAGATCCTCACCAGCCCTGTGCCCACCCCATCATCATCCAGGTCTTCTACAAGGATCCTTCCCAACGAGGGCAGCCCGGTGTCGGGGTCCAGGGAGTAGTCCTCCTTGATGTCCAGGATCTGCCCCCGCACGTCAGCGACCGGCAGCCCTAGAAGGATCTGCACACCGAGGCGGATGTTGTCCTCCTTGGGTCCATTGGCCCAGGCGTACATGAGGCCCAGTACCGCTTCTCGGTAGGTGGTAGAGCTGGTGTTCCTGGAACTGAGATCCTCCTCGGAGAAGGAGACCATCATTCCGAAGTTGTCTTCGATGACCTCTGAGTTGTCCAGGAAGGTCACCTCCGCCCACAGCCGGTCAGGGGCAGGGGCAGTCACTGAAAACGTGCCAGGAACGAAGCGAATGAACGTGCCAGACGTGTTCCGCTCCAGTGTGTACGGCAACGCAGTGTCAGTGAACAGGAAGGCGGCCCCCGTAAGAGAGTTCAACACCTGCAGCTGCGTCTCTGACAACACCTGGACTATGGTGTAGTCGAGCTCCAACACCTTCAACGTGTCGCCTATTCGGACGTTCCGGCTGAGGAATCTTCCGGCTGCCGAGGTGAATGTCGGAGACCCTAGAGTGGTCGCACCATCTCGTCCGGAGAAGTCCATCTCCCCGTCAACTACGTACTCCAGGTTCTCCGTGAGCGACACCGGGATGTTGGGCACCTGTGTAAGCGCCCCATCCCGACTTGCCACGTGCACGTCTCCGTCCTGGAGCGACACGAAGGGGGTAGCGATGTACTCCCGCAGGCCGGGGATAGCTCGAGTCTTTTCGTCTACGAGGATGAGAGAATTCCGAATGATTCCCCGAGCAGCGACGTAGAAAGTGTGCCCCGCAATCGTAACGGGCTCCCCGAACTCGACGGGGATGTTGTGGTACATGGCAGAGAACTGGTAGCTGCGAACTCCAGTATTCAGGGACGCAGCATCCCCCTCCAGGACCAGGTCCCCCAGCCCATTCCGAGTGGCTCCTGCTACCCCCAAGCTCTCCGCAAGCGCCTCAATCTCTACATCGGTAAGATCGAGTACAGCTCCGGGAGACACCGTGCCCGTAGTGATCTCGAACCCCAAACGGTTTCGATCCACGCCCACCACAGTACATAGAACCTCGGCCACCTTGCCTGTCGCGAGGTAAGTCACCTCCGCGATCAACACATCGCCTGAGGAGACCCCAAGCTCTTCGAAGTTCAGGGAAGTGGACACCAACGTGTGAGGGATTCGCCATTCGGCCGCCGAAAGCCCTCCTGTGATCTCCTCACGATCTAGAAGAGCTAGAGACAGCGGACCCGGTCCTACAGGGGGAGCAGGCTGCGCTTCAGAATTCCTGACCCGACGGATCGTGTACGCCTTCCCATTGACTAGCAGGACTCGGCCCTCTGCAGTGCTGATGGTGGGAAGGGCGAAGGTCACCAATTGGGGGAAGGGGCCTCTCAGGGGCTGATCCAGGTAGTATCCGTCCCCTGCGGGGGTGATTCCGCTGATCGTGAAACGGCCCGAGTTCGGCGAACCGTACACGTCAATAGTCCTACCGACTGCCGAGGTGAAAGCGAACCTCTCCCCGGTACGGATCTCGTACGTTCCTAGAACGGTGCCCACCCCTCCCAGACTCTCTGTCCGCAAGGTCGTGAAGTCCTCGTCAGGTAGGGGCACGGCCACTACATCAGTGAAGGGGGAGTCGTCCTCGTCTTCTACGACCGCATTGGATGCGGAGATCAGGGTGAATGCGTGCGAGCCCGAAGCACTGAACGTCTGGGAAAGGCGCAATGAGTTGTTGTTGGGGAGTCCTCCGGCAACGCCGATAGCCTCGATACGGAACACGCCGCCGCCCACTCCGGAGGGCAATCGGATTCCGTCACCCACATCCAGACCTACGACAGCGCTGAAGTCCACTGTTGCTGACAGGGCCACGTCGCTACCCAGAACGACTGACAGGTCTCCTACAGGTCCGGAGCCCAACACCTCTACTGCTGGCGCGGGGAACACTGTGGACCTTCGCAGGACGTAGCTCTGTAGATCGTTGCCTACTCGATCTATGACGTAGTTCCCAGCGTTGGTCCCGAGGCTGGTAAGCACTTGTAGGGTGCGGCCTGCATTCTCCTCTCTAACCGCACCCTGCAGAGCTACGAAGATACGGGAGTCCAGCACCACCCCGATCAAGGGCTCCCCTACTGCACCGGTAATGGCTGTAGACCCGTCCGCCCGGTTCCCGAAGTGGAAGTAGTGCTGCGAGGGTTCCAGATCCAGTCGGGGCTCGTAGGCCTCCCATCGCCTCTGGTAGAGATCTTGAATGGAAACGATCGACTTGTTGTAGTCGGTCTGGAATACGTCGAGGAGCTCCGCAGCAGCTTGCTGCATGTAAGACGACCAGAGAACTGTCAGGGCGTCGGCGTCCTCTATCCCTGACCAAAAATCCCCCAACACCCGGAAGAAGAACTTGCCGTCGGGAAGAATGTCCGTGCTGGTGGGAGCCTGGATCAGACCTACGTTGACAACACTCTCTGCTCTAACACTGTCAAGGGTGCCGTCATTGACGACTAGTCCGACTACGTAAGGACCTCGGATGTCAGGCGAGTACGTGGCTACCCCATCCAGGATCTCTACCAGGTCTGCGTCTACCAGCCTCGAGCCCAGGGGGCGAGACACGAATGACCAGGAGTACGTGAGCGCGTCACCGTCAGGGTCTACGCTGGCTCGGCCGTCCAGCCGGACGGTCACCCCCGTCACAGCACGCTGCTCGGCTGGACGGATTACGGCGGTGGGAGGTAGTCCAGGCACTAGATGCTCGTGCTAGCCTTCAGGAATGCTGGTTGAAATGACTGAAGAGGAGTTGTTGGCCGCCCTTGAGGGAGAGGAGTGCATCCTAGACCAGGTGGCTCAGCCCGGACTAGACGCTGTGAAGTCGGCAACCTGCCCGGAGTGCGGGGCTCGCCCCCTCCCCATGGTTGATCCGCACAACCCTCTGCATGCATTCTTGCCGACATTCAACTACGTCGCCAACTGCCCGGACTGCGGGTGCCAGTTCAGCCCACAGAGCGGAGTGATACGGAAAGTAGGAGGGTTCAGCCCGATCATCACCTGAACCTTGCTGCCGTGGTCTCTTGCGTGAGCTTCAACTGCTCCCCCGGCTCCGCCGCATCGCCCGAGCCAGAAGCTATCACAGTCCCTGGAATGAAGAAGCTGATCCGGTTGCTGCCGTTGAAGAAGTAAGGCTCGTCCCCTCCCAGGCGGTCCCGAGACCTGTTCCCTACCAGCCGCCGATTGATGTCGTGCGTAACGGCTACCAGGTAGATGTCGTGCGCCCAGTCGTTCGCCCCGTTGTTGTCCAACACCTTCTCGATCTGCGTTGCCAGGCTCAGCGGGTCTACAGGCGAGAGAAGGTTGATCGCTGACTGAATCTTCTCCCCCATCACTGACGGCGCGCTTCCACCGGTGTAGCGGATCTCCGCACTGATGTACGACGGCAGGAAGTGCCTTCCTACAGGGTTGGCACAGACCGTTCGCTCCTTGGGAGAGATGAGGAATCTGTGGATCTGGTTCACTAGTGGGGAGTGATCGTACTGAATCTGCAGGCTCTGTCCGTGCAGCGGAATCGTCTGGGTCAGACGATCTTCTCTTCCTATCGGCAAGAAGCTGGGGGAGAGCATGAGCTTCACTCTCTCGAGGGTGGAGAAGGTGAAGTTGGGATCCTCGACTTCGTAGTAGTACCCGTCTGCCTGGTACGTGCCGAACACTGCCTCGAACCGCTGCTCGGCTGGGACGTTGTGCACCTCGTCGGTTCCGAGAGCCCGAACGGCCACGTCGAAGTAGTACAGGGCCCCTTCCCGCTGCGCCTCCATGCGGGTGGAGGAGATCCTCTGTACACCCGGACGCACAATGCGGAAAGGCTGGGCAGTCCCTGCCCGAGGTGTAGCTGCCGGGGCAGTGGGGCTCCACACGGAGAAGGTGGTGCCTGCCGTGAGAGAGGAGCCTACGTCCACTACCGTAAACCGCTTCGCCGTGCCCTCGTAGATCCGCACGGCCCTTGCTGCGACGAGCTCCGTGCCTCCAGCAGCGGTGGAGGGAGGATCGACTAGTGGGGCGGCGGTGATGGCCCAGATCACTGCATTGTCGTCAACGGTGAAACTGCCTGCAGGGATGTCAAGGTCTACGTAGTTCCCGCCTGCGTGTACAGCGGTGATCTCATATGACCCGTTGGACTGGGGCTCGTCCGACATCATGATCGTCAGGAACTTGCCCACGTCCGTGGACTGGAAGGGGTTCGAGTTGTCCCAGAACCGGGAAGGGAGCGCTCCTGAGCCAGCGTAGAAGCCTACGCCGCCACTCTTCTCGATCGACAGGGTCGTCTCCGTGAGAGGTCGGTCGAGCTCGAGCTGGTAGGCATTGACGATCTTGGTGACGACGTAGCCGCCCTTGTCTGCTCCACCCTCGATGAAGAAGAGGTCACCTACCTCCACCAGATCCCGCAGGTCTACAGTGGGGATCAGCGTACGCAGAGCAAGGGTGACGACATTGCTCCCGAAACGTGTGGTGAAGGCCGGAATGTGGTCGGTGTCGTCAGTAGACGGGGCACTGGGTAGTACAAACACCTCCTCATGAATCTCGATCTCGTCCCGGTACTGCCGAATGCCCTCGAGGATGGGAGCGTCTCGGTCCGCTCCTGTCAAGGTTAGCGCCGTGAAGGTGTTGTCTCCGTTGATCGTTGCTGTTCCTACTGCCAAATCTCGAGGGTACGCCTGCGGCTGAGTAACTGCTGCCTCGTCTTGGGAAGGGATCACGGGATGCGGGTCGGCGTCGGGGTCGGCGCCGAACAGCACCTCCAACGCACCTACCGTGGTGGTGAAGAGGGTGGGCCTAGAGGCTGGTAGGACTACAGGGGTGGGATCTGGAGACGTGGTGGGATCGTAGAAGACAACGCACCTACCGCCGCTATCCACCTCTACCGAGGTGGGCTCGGTGAAGTACAGCCGCATCGTGCCAGCACAAGTGGATGGACCAACGCAATACGGGACGCTAGACCCGTTCATGAGACCTGCGAAGAACTCCGATGCCGTGAGGTCGAACGTCCCTGAGATGTCCATCCCCAAGGATTCCAGCGCCTCTAGGATCCACTTGAAGAATTCAACCAACACGTCGAAGGGGTCGGCGGGATCGCCATAGCTGTCGTAGCAGACGTCGAAGTCGGGAGCCTCGGGCGGAGAGGGAACGAGCGGGAACCCAAACGCGAACAGATCGCAGAAGGGCTTCCACGGGTCCACGGGGAACTGCCCTCGGATACCTACGGCGCACAGCTTCAGCACGGAGCGGAAGGCGTCCATGCCGTCTTCAAGCGAGCTGGTCAAGCTGATGAACTTCGCCTGATCTGCTGGCGACATGTTGACTAGGTCAGCCCTCGCAAAGCCCGTCACTGCCGCAGACAGGTCTACCGAATCCTCATCACCCGCCAAGGCGATCAGCAGGTTGATGAGACCGAAGACGTCCTGACCTTCCGCAGCTCCGGCAAGCATGGCCAAGCCGACGCCGCTTCCCAGAGGAGTGGTGTCGAGGGAGAGCTCGTAGACGCTAGCAACATCATAGCCCCCCGCATTCGGCCCATCAGTGAGCACGAGAGTGTCTCCCACCAGAGAGGAACACAGAGCCGGACCGGTGCGGGGCAGCATGTTCAGGATGTCTGCCACCAGCTGCTGGGCTTCAGCGCTGTCTAGCGTGTCCGGCGTGCCCGACTTGATGAGCTTGAACCAGTCCGACAGCGCCCTGAACAACTTGACCAGGTCCACATCGGGCATGGCCATGAACAGGTTACTGCAGCAGCCGATCAGCTCCTTGGGAACACAGATCTCGAACTGCACGAAGGGGGTGAGGCCATCGGTGAGGAAGTCCCCTGTGAGCAGGGTCATGTTCCAGTTGATGACCATCTTGTCGTCTTCGACTTGGAAGATGGGCGGAGTACCTGCGATGAAGGAGGGGAAGAAGGCTGCGATGGTCGTGGTGAGCCAGTCAGCTATCTCGTTGACGTAGTCCTGCCCCGTCGATGGAAGGCCCCAGTTGATGGAGATCTCATCCGGGTGGACCGTCACACAGAAGATGTACCCGTCGCAGTCCAAGCACTCCGACGTGTAGTAGTCCCGCCGCTCCAGCATGGACGCCGCGACGACTTCGAAGTCGGGGGCAGCCGGGTTCAAGGCCAGGAAGGAGCTCAGGCTGGGAGGGCAAGCCGCTCCCATGTTCTCGAACGCTAGCCCGAGGCTCGGGACCGTGAACCCCAGCGTTCCACATGCCGTGGTGTCCGCTCCCGTGAACGCCTGGTTAGTACGAGCCTCTACAGGCAGGGCGTAGGGCACGTTGATGTCGGAGGGCTGTCCGGTGCTATCCAGAAGCGTTACGCCCTTGGGAGGGATACGTACTAGGGGAAGCTGGATCCCCGACTGGGAGGTGTAGACCTCGTAAGTCAGGTTCGACGCGCTGTCCGTCAGTGTCCGGTCTACGATCGGGGTGGCCCCGCCGCCCAGGGTATCGAACCCCCGGATGACGTAGTCTCCGGCGTCGTCCCCGTCCTTGATCTTGATGATGTCGCCTACCGCTACTCCGTACGAGATCAGATTGACCGTGACGATGAGAACACTCGAACCGATCACCGTACTCAGATCTGCTCCGCCGACTCCTCCGAAGGGGATCTTCAAGATCTTGGGCTCGATCGGGTCGAACTCGAGGTCGGTTACGACGGAGAAGGGGAGACCGATCTCGTCAGCAACCAGATCGACGTCCAGCACTAGCTGGAGGGGTGTGACATCGAGGATGCGGTACACGCCTGCGTCAGCACCGCCCTTCAGGACTAGGTACATCCCGATCTGAACACCCAAATCCTCCCAATCCACCGTGATGTCCGAGGACGTGACGATGTTGGGGAACGCCCCAGACCCTGCAGTTACGAGCGTGGTCATGGACACTAGAGGCGACTCGTCACTGATGTTGGTGACGGACATCGTGCTTCGCACATCCTTGGTAGGCCGCACGAATACGTCGTGGTGTCCACCGATATGAACTACCTCATCTAGTATTTCGAGCTCCCCTGAGCCGGTATTGGGGGCCTGGATCCCTCCCGGTATGTCAGAGATCGTCAGCTTTCCTGGGCCCGTAATGATCGCGTTCACGGCTGGTAGGAACCCGGGCAACGAGCCCAAGATGGCAGAGGTCGGAGTCGGAGACTTGTCCAGCCGGAACAGTAAGATGTTGGGGAGGTTGGCGATCACGTCCTGACTGTCGAAGACGATCGAGTCGATTTCGAACTTCTCTTTACTGGACGCCGGCGGCAGGCCGTACAGGAGCTTCCCGTAGTTGAGGACCACCTCCATACCTACAGCGACCTTGTCCGTCCCCAGCAGGCCCCGGTCTTCCCAACCTGCGAAGAAGAGGACGAAGGTACCGAATACGAACGCCTTGCCAGCTGCCCGTACTGACCCCTGCCCGCCCCCGGTCATGCGGTCTCGCTGCATCTCGGGGTCGTTGTACCCAACCACCTGCACGCTGTTGATCGTAGGGAAGGATCCCGCTAGCCGGGACTCGATGCCCCTGGCGTTGGTAGTAGATCGCTCAGTCAGGGACTTCCTACCTCGAGCCACTAGCTGCGCGTTGGTCTCCCTGGACCGCCCAGTCGAGGCTCTGGCCGGGTTAGTGACTCTCACCACGTTGGGGATGTCTTGCACCCGCACCAGTTGACCAGGAGTGATCTCGTACTGCGGTCCGGTCTGTTCTGCCCTCAGATGGAAGTCGGCGTAGTACAGGTCGCCGAACCGCTGGGCGGCCATCGTTGCCGCTGTAACAGCCTGAGGCTCGGGCGGGAAGAAGTTCAGACCGTTCGTTGTGGAGAACTGCGTGACAGGGGCCACGGAAACGAACGTCGGGTTCGAGAAGAAGACTCGCCCGGTCACAGAAGCATACTGCCCCGTCCGCCTCTCAACGAACCAGTTCGCCATGAGGTCGTCTGCGTCGTGCTCGGTCAGTAGCTCCGACCGTCGGACAGACTGTCGCTGCTTGGAGCGGAGGATCTGCTCCTTGAGGGCCCCAAGAGTCAGAGCCAGCGGCTTCGTCACCATGTCTGCGAAGGGACCGCCCTCGTCCACGTTGAGGCTGGGGTACTCCTGGCGGATGCGATCCTCTACGAAGGTACGCGTAGGAGTAGTGAGGGGGTCCGGCCCGAGAGCGTCCAGGATGGGGGAGATCACCTGGGAGTAGAAAGGCGACCCCTCAGCCACGTCCATAGTGGCGTCGAAGCGGAGAGCGTTGAGCTGTAGAAGCTCCTTGATGTCTTGTCGAAGAGCCATTACGCCACCAGGTTCACTAGGGCAGCATCTCCTGCCATTGAGATCAGCTCGACCCGTCCCTGCAAGGTTCCGGACTGCGGTTCGAAGCTTACAGATACCACCCGGGCAGCGGCCAGCCTTTCATCCGCTGGGAGGGTGACGCGATTAGCCTGCAGTTCCAGGATCTGGCTCTTTGTTCGAGCGACGGCTTGAACGAACGAGGTCTTGAGGTCAGGGCGAGTTGGGGCCCCTGCTACCTGGCCCACCAGGGCCGGCAAGTTCCCTCCGATGTCGGGGCGGTACACGTCCCGGCCAGGCGTGGTCAACAGCACCTTCGTGAAGAGCTGCGCTAGAGACATGAGCCCCGACAGGAGTCCTGTCTCTAGCTTCGGCTTGATGATGCTTCGCTCCGTGAGGGTAAACGTGCTGCTAAGTACTTGGATCGTACGAAGGCGATCATCCCGAAGCTGTTCGGGACGATCAACTAGCAGCACGGAAGAAGAGAAGATCGCAAAGGTGGTCACTACGCCGTTGAGCAGCACTTCGGTGACTTTTCGGAAGTCTACTCCGGTGACTTTGTAGAGGACGGGGTACGTACTAGCGATCACCTCCACCCTGCTGACAGGGACTATGTCCTGGACCGAGATGATTTGCAGATCGCTCATTGTTCCTGAGTCTCCAGCTGCCGAGCGCTCTCCTTCTGCTCGGCAGCGTCCCGCAGAACCCCCCGCACTGCAGCGATTGCCCCGGTGTCCGGATCCAGCAATCGCTCCTCCAGGCTATCTAGCTTCTGTAGCACCCCTACTCCCCAAGACCCCACCGTGCGAGTGTTCTGAGACTGGGCGGTGTTTCCCTGTGCTTCCTGGTCGCTGTCTAGGAAGAGGAGCTGTTCCACGATGAGCTCCTCCATCGTAACGGCGGACAGGGCTTCAGCGGTCTCGCGGCCTCGAACAAAGGAGTACCCGTCACTGAGGGCACGTCGTACCTCCCGGGGAATGGGATCGTCATCCGACGTTTGCTCAGCCACTAGAATCGCTCCTTGCTGGTCGGACGGGTTGTCGCCATCACGTCTCCCAGCCGCTGACTCTTCGGCATGCCTCGAGCCGCCCTTCGGAAGGAGCTGGAGACGGCCTTAGTACTCGAAGCTCCGTCCGCTGTCAGCTCCTTCAACTCTGTGTACCTGCCCTCCATCAGAAGACTGGCCGCACGATCATACCCCTTCTCCTCCAGAGAGGAGAGCGCTGCCTCAGCCACCTCAGCCGAAGCTGTCGGCAAGGTCGGAGAGTACTGCTTCAGCACGTCATCCGCAGCCGTCCCAGACGCAGTCAGAGACACCCCAAGCCGCTGGAGAGAGATCGCTACAGACGTGGAGGACCTGTGGGACGCGGAGATGAGGAAGAGCAGCTTCGCCAAGTCCTTAGCAGCGGACACCAGGGAGGCTGACCGCGTGCCGGATCTCAGGGCCTCGACTACTCTTCGCAGCACAGGCTTGTGCCTCGACAACAGGGCGTACCGATCCTCTCGCTGGAGCACTCGTAGCGCCGCCTGTACACCGACGTACCCCGAGTACCCTGCAGGTAGGATGTCTATCTGGTACGTACCGGGATCATCTAGGGGGGTGGCCACGTCGAAGTAGGTCCCGCCCGGGTCCACCGATTCAATACTCGTCGTGACTCCATCGGCTAGGCGGATAGAGCACTCGGCCGTAACTCCCAACAGTCGAAGATCCTGCACCTTCGACTTGGTGTCCCCCTTCTTAGTGCCCGTGATCTGGAATCGAGAGGACTTCGACAACACGGACGTGTCGCTAGGAATCCCTAGAGGGGCGTGGGCGGTGCCTGTGCCGAGGTTGATCGAGTTCCCTTCCAGGGCCTTGGAAACCACCTTCAACACGGTTCGCGCCAGTTCCACCTCCATCAAGATCCCGGCACCAGGCACATCACCTGCCAGCTGAGTCACCCCGTACTCCGTAGGGGAAGTCACAGAGGTCACGACGAAGCTGCCCTTGCTGCCAGCCTTCGCGATGTCTCCTGCTTGCACTGGAGATGATGGAGCTTCGTACAAGTACAGCACTCCTGCAGACACGAAAGCTTCCCCAGTGAACAACACGGTTCCGACAGTGGATATGGCGGCCCACGTGCCGATGGCTGCCTCGAGTTCCATCACTACTTCCGAGATCGGGTAGTAGTTCCCGGACACCTGCCCCTTACCGAACCCGAGCTCCGTTCCCGCGCTGTCGTCCTCGAACTTGGCCCCCAATCCCACATCTCCCCACAGGAAGGGGATCGGGGAGGCAAGAGCTTGGAAGGGCGGGGGAGGCGGGGGAGGCAGGAGAGCCGTAGACGTGTCCGACAAGGTCAAGATGCTGGAGATGCTCAACGACGTCGAGGACACCACGAGGACGTCTCCGTCAGCGGCGAAGGTGAAGTCTGCTCCCAGACCTCCGCCCTCCAACTCCGTGATGAGGGAGGCCATGTCTGAGAAGAGGCCGCCTACCGCATTGAAGGTGTGCGTGAACTCGGCAACCCCGCTCTCATCCTGCAGCCACAGAACCAGCGTCAGGCCTCCTGCGGGAATGAGCAGCGGTATTGTGAACGGCATGGAGTCCGTTCGCAGTACGGCCGGCTGAGCCGTCAGCCCAGACGAGGGGAGGCCTATCTCTCCCGGACCCTTCAAGTACAGTCGATCGTGCTTGATCAGAGCCTCATACCCAAGAGGGCCGAGGAAGGAATCTAGTTCTGCCACCACCTGAGCAGCTGTTCTCGACCCTACGGTCAGCGGAGCTGTGTAAGTGGTGTCTGCGATCCGCACTAGTAGGTGAGGGACTGTGACCGTGTAAGGATCGGTCGCCAGTTCGGCAGACTTCAGAAAGTGCTGTCCTGAGCCTGTCAGCACCACCGGACCGGCCCCAGGTCCATTGTCGATCTGGATCTCGGCATCTACCGGGAAGGAGACGGGCTGCTGAGTACCTGTGAACTCCGCCGGGGTCATTGGTGGTAGTGCGTCAACGACGAGCTTAGACCCCGCAGGGAAGGCCGCTCTGCTGGAGTGGTGGGACAAGCCTCGAAGAACGTGGCCTGTGGGGTGCCGAGCGCTACTCAATGCGTCTACGGCTGCCTCAGGAGCTAGCAGCGTGACCAGGCTGTCCTGGGCAGACCCGCTGAGTGTTCCCTCATCTGCCGCCCTACTGACCTTGGTGAGCATGTCCTGAGCACGCTGCAGAAGGAGGGGAGACAGGTAGGTCCTGATCGCAACGGGATCGAAGGAGGTGCTCGCCTCCAGGAAGCTGGTCAGTCGGCGATGTAGCCGAGGCAGCGACTTCTCGAGCCGCTCCAGCTCCTCAACTGCATCCTGGAGAGCCTCAGGTCGAGCCCGTCCCGTACTGCCGCTAGCTGCCCCTCGCAGGTCTGGGAGCAGCGCAGCCTTGGCGTACCGACGTGCGCCATTCAGCGCAGTACGAACCCTCTCCACCTCCCGCACGTCGGCAATAGTGCCCAGGTCCAACGAAGTCTGCAGCTTCGCCGTGGCCGTAGTCAGCTGGGTAGAGGCACTTGCCCTACTGCGTTCTAGGGAATCGGCTAGATCAACGAGAAGCTGCTCCAGATCAGTGGCTAGGGAGGCGAGATCCTGAAGTATGACATTCCGCTGCAGGAGCAGCAGGTGAAAGAACGCTCCGGGCTCCAGCAACAGCCCAGTCAACAACGCTTCCAGGACTCTCGAGAACTGTGTGTGCTCCTTCCGTGTTCCCGCTAGGGACTTCTGAAAGGAGTTTGGTCGCTGGATCGCTTGAGACGCTCGAGCTCGGAGGGTTTCGGCGTTGAGGGGCTTGGACATTCCTTCTTCTACTCCCCTCCAGCTTCATCTGCCGAAGCTCGTCTTTGGAGAGTTTCAGAGCTGCTGCCCTGATCTTCTCCGGAGGCATGTCTAACATCGCGCACAAGGCAAGAAAGGAGTTCTCTCTTCCCGAGATGTCCTCGAACAGCCACCACTCCGCGCTGTAGAACAGCCTTCTATTAGACCGCCCAGTAGCGCCCTTGTTGTACACGTAATCGACCAGAGCTTGGAGGATGACGCAAATCCACATGTTGCGGCACGGCCCCGCATCCGAGGAGACAAGGTAGTCGTCCTCCATCACGTCACAGTCACTGCGACCGGAGTCACTGTGAGAACTGTGGCGGGTACTCGAGGAAGTGCGCCCCCTGCCCGAATCGTCGCAGTAATCGTAGTATTGCCTGCAGCTACGCCGTGAGCAATGAAGCTACCTGCTGACGGAGTGACCGTAGCTATGGCCTCATTCGCCGACTCGATGTCGATGTACTGCGACCACGCAGGATCGGTTGTGCCTGTCAGTACTCTCCCGTCCGACATGGTGAGGGCCACGGCCACGGCAGCAGCGTCTGCATCAGCTGCCACACTGATCGCGGTCGCGGGAGTGAACGTCACTGATGCTGGCACAGGGAAGAGGAGATCTACCAGGTTCTGATTGGTCAGAGCCGGGATCGCTACGTCGAAGGAACGGTCCATGTAGCCTTCAAGGCTTACATCGAACTCTGCCCCTCTGGGAAGGTCCACCTGCACATACCCGTTGCTATCGGTGATCAGTTGCTCAGGCTGCTGACCTAGTCCCACAGCGACTGGGTACATGCCCACAGGGTCCATCTTCGGCGCCAGGCGGATGTACTGATCTGCGAGGGGTCGACCGGAAGCGGTGCGGAAGAAGGCCCAGCACCTGCACATGTTGGGATTGGAGGCGACAGGGATCGTAAACGTAGCGGCCGTGAACTGCCATGCATTCGCCGGCGGAGGAGTCCGTACGTTGATCTGCTGAGGAGAAGTCACCGAGGCCAGGATGTGCTCTCCGTAGAAGCGGAGTTGGTATCGGCCCGCTACTTCATCGAAGGCTGCGTCACCTAGGGCGTCGGTCATCCCTGAGTCCAGCAGGACAGTGTTCGCTTCGTTGTAAATCTGTACGACCATGCCCTGGACGGGGACTGCATTGGCGTCCACCACGTTGACTGCGATGATCATCGGTGTTCTCCCGACAGTGCTAGCGTATCGACCAAGTAGCAGAAGCCGGCAGAGATCAAGCACCAACTGCCCACAGCTAACCACTGAGAGTAGTCGTTAATCTCTACGTAAAGAAGCCTGTGATCGGCGGTCTTCCAGATCAAGAGCCAGCTCATCCACCCCGCATGGAAACCCATGCAGTACGGGCAGGTGAAGAGCTGACCGAAGAACTCCCGGAGAAATTTCTTGATGCGTGAGTCCGAGACGGGCTCCAGGTACGGCTCACCCTCCTCGTCCAGCTCGATCTTCGTGCCCGCTTGTAGCAACCAGGTGACTGGGGGCACCTGCGACAGCTTGTTCATGGCCCCGTAGCAAAGGCCGTAAGCAAGCAGAAGGGCGATCAAGTAAAGGGACACGCGGGAATCCTACACGAAGACGTGTCCGTACGAGGTTGGTAGAGTGAGGCTAGTCCTGAGGGTGGACGGTCAGGGGGCGCGTGATGCCCACCTCTCTGTAGTAGTCCAGAGCAGGCAGCTCGAACCCCTCGGGAGCCGTGCCGTTCTTCACCGCTTCCTTGTCCGTCAGGAAGGCGTCCAGGATCTCCAAGGAGTTCGCGGTCCTGCTGATCTGCTCGACCTGCTCGACCACGACGACCTGCATCTGCTCCATCACCGCCTGCATGTCCCCCTCGGCCCGCATGACGGTCTCGAGGTTCTGCTGGTCCATCAAGGTCAGGTCGGACTCCCGGTACTCGGGCCGTACCTTGAAGCCTCGCTCTGCGAAATAGGCCGCCAGGTCGGCATCCCCGAAGTCGAATCCGTGACGAGCGAACACGGTGTTGCGGAGATAGCGGAGCTCTTCATCGTTCAGACCGGCCAGGTCCTCAGCTGACACCTCGAGCCCTGCCTTGATCAGCTCGTCGGCCCGGACCGGGGCTGCGTCTAGATCTGCTAGAAGCGGGACGTCTTCGACCAGTGGCAGGTCTGCCATCGGGTCAGCGTCGACCCACTGCGCCTCTGCCGGGATGCACCCGTTGAGCACCGTCATGGTGCCTAGAGCGATGATGAACAGGTAGCCTGCCAGCAGGAAACCGGTAGCCATGGGGTGTCGCATGATGAGGTTCATGCGAGGGGGCAGAACAGTATCCATACCGACCTCTGCTTCCGGCGCCTGCTGCTCCCGCTGGAGATGTACTTCGTCTACGAGGGCCAGGTGTGGCACGGCTACTCCGCCCCAGCCAGGCGGAGAAGCGATTCCTCCACACGAGTCATCGTCTCGCCGATCTTCTTCAGCTCAGCACGCAGCTCTACGAGGCTGATGTCTCGCTCGTGCTTGACTGCCTCGAGGACTACTACCCGGGCCTCTAGCTTGACCGCTTTGGTCTGCTCGGCGGCGAAGTCTCGCTGTAGATCGTGGAACGCCAAATAGCCGCTCAAGATGATGGGCAACAATCCGATGATGTACCAGCCGATCTTGCCGGCCCAGCTGGGAATCCTGATCGTAGTCGGCTCGGACATCTCAGCCTCCCTTGAGCAGCACGGCTGCAGCTGCCGTAAGGATTGCTCCCACAGTACCGCCCGCAACTAGTCTGGAAAACCACTTTTGCCAATCGGCCTGCTGCTCTAGGCGATCTAGGCGAGTGGGTAGGTCCTGTTTTTCGGCGGCCTCTGCTGCCTTCTTGAGGGCAGCGACATCTCCTACCAGGCCGACTTCCCCGTTGCCCAACAGAATCTTCCTCACGGACGCTGCGTCAGTCGCTCCCTGCTTCGAAAGTGCTTTGACTTCTGCGAGCTCTCGGGGTAGCGCACGAATGTCCTTCAGTTCTGGGGCGGACAAGGAATGTCCACTGTCTTGCTGCTCCCTGACCGCCTCCAGAAGGGAGATAATTCGTTCCTCGGACTCGGTCATCCTGTCCCCGTGAGTAGTCCCCGGATTGCCTACGTGCGTGCGACCAAATGATGGACGGCTGAGCCGTCTAGGGCAATCACGAAGTCAGGGGGTGAAGCGAGGGGTGTCTACTGGGACTATTCGGGCAACCGTGAACTGGTCCTGAGCTGCCCCAACCAGGTCCAGGAGATCCGCAGAATGTGCGTTGGGGACGGTGATTCTTCTGGTGATGCCAGTGCCCGTCAGAGTTACCTCAAAGGTGCTGCCCCGCAGAAGGAAGATTTCCGCCTCACCTCGAGCATCTGTGACTGTGGCTACTCGCCCGCCAGACAAGAAGGCCAGGCCTCCAACTCCGAGGTGCTGAAGGTTCCCCAGGGTACTGTCGAAGGCGATTGTCCTGCCCACCGCAGGCTGACCATCTCCGCCCAGCCACCGAACGAACACACGGCATAGCTCCTCCCTAGGGGCCCGAGCAGAGCTGCGAGCGCCTAGGACCAGGCCGTTGAGTGCGTAGCCGGTGTAGCTCGGCATCAAGTCACCTCGAGCGCTACGAAGTCCGAACTGTCAGCGAAGACTCTCAGAACCGTCGTCCCGAGCGTGATGTCGTCCAGAGCGATGAGAGTCCCGGTTGGCACACGTCGAAACCGCTGCAAGGTGCCGACTAGCTGCCTTACCCCCGCCGTGCTGTTGTAGACGAAGATGTCGGAGACGGGCACCGAGCCGTAGTCATCACTCGGGAGGACCGACGTACCGAGCAGGTCGATCAGGGAAGTCCACAGCAGGACGTGGTTGAGTGCTCCCAAATACGCATCCGTGCTGTGCAGGGCATGCGGGACTGCATCCTCCAGCACCCCACCAGAGTCTCCCCAGAGGATCACGGGCTGAGGATCGACTGCCACTAGCGCCAGCGTGTCGTATGTCTCTGCCAGAGCGACGACCAGGTTGATCTCGCGATCAGGGATGTTGACCGAGGCGACCTGCACCCTCTCCACGTTCGCCGGCCCATTGGCGTTCTGGTTCACTACCCAGAGGTACTGACCTGCCTCCAGGTTCGTGAAGTCCGTTCCAGCTCGGAAGTACAGCCGGGTAGAGGCCGTGGTGTTCGTCCCCGTCTTCGGGCCGTCTAGGAGACCGAAGAAGTCTCGCTGGGCAGGGATGGCTGGAGGTAGGGCTCCGAAGTAGCCCTTGTTGTAGTCCGCCCCTACCAGACAGCAGATCGCGACGCCGTCAGCGTCAGCGTTGAGCCACCCCGTCATCGCCCCGTTGGTTAGCTGGATGCACGATCCGCCGACCAGGTCACCAACCTCGTTGTACCCGGTGCCTGCGGACCAGTACGAGTACGCACGGAAGTCGATCTTCTCTCCGGCCGAGTCGTGCGTAGCCCTAAGCCACAGCCCCTTACGCTGATCAGAGCCAGCGCTGTAGTACACGCGATCCTGCGCTCCCAGGGCCGCACTGACCTCTTGGGCGAGGGTCCAGCCCGCTGCTAGAAGAGCTTGGCGAAGTCCGTTCGCGGAGTCGATCAGATCATCGATGTCCGCAAAGGCCTGATTGGTAACGATCGCGGGCATGCATCACGCCGATCTAACCACCCGCACCAGCACCTTGCGCTCGGCGTCGTACGAGTAGCTACGGACAGCCGTTTCCGGATCTGCCAGGTTCATGTCGTCCAGAGCCGTCCGCATCAGCTCGAGCTGAGCACGGGCGCTCTCTGCTACTTCTCTCTGGCAGTCTCGCAGATGGCCTCGGGCCAGGTCCACGCGTAGTGCAGCGTTCTCGATTCGGAGCTGCGTGAGCTCGTCCAGGGGGATGATGGGAGGTAGCTCCGTCGTCCGGGCTACTACAGCCTCTTCTACCTGGGCATCTACGCTCTTCTTCGCTGCGGTCATCGTTACTCCTGTAGGAAGGTCTCTAGCTTGTCCACCAAGAAGATCTCGGCGGTTTGGGCATTCAGCCGGCGCAGTGTACTCGACCCCGACCTGCCTTCGAGCACGGCCTTCAAGAACTTGACCTCGTTGTTCACGCGGTCACGCTCTTTATCGATCCACTCTCGAGCGGACGATTCTAGGTCGTCTAGGCTAGATGCCACCGCCGTACTCCCGGAACTTCTTCTCTACTTTGTTCTTTATACGGGAGACAGTGGGGGCCGACACGCCAATCCTCCTAGCAATCTCACCGGTTCCCAGCGTGGGCTTACCGTTGAGACCGAGCGAGTACTCGAGGACAGTGTACTCACGGGGAGCCAGCTCGTACTTGATCAGCCGAATGATCTCCAAGTCCTTGGGAGGGATCATGGAGGAAGGATTTGAGAGCTCTACTGCTCCCTCGTAGCCTGACGTCAGGAGATCCCTCCGCATCTCCAACTGCATGCGGTTCACCTCTGCAGGCGCCCACTGCAGCTTGTCCGAGATCTCCATGGAAGTGGGCTCTCGACCGAAGTCCTCAGACAGCTGACTCAGCGCCCCCTTGTACTCCGTGATCTTGTTGATCCGCTTCTCGGGAATCGCTCCGACGTTCTGGTACTTCTTGATGAAGCGGCCGGACTTTCGAAGAAGTCCGTAGACGTGAGTGCTGAGCGCAGCAGGCTTGCCGGACTTCTTACCGACGTAGTTCGGATCGTAGGTACGGAAGGCGTTGAGCAGCTGCTGGTTCACCTCCGCCTCGATCACGGGGGTAGGCAAGGGCACCCGTCCAGAGAACTTCCTAACCTGACTCTGTGCCAGGTTCTGGAAGGAGGCTACGAGGGGTTCCAGCTTGACCGGATCCTCTCCCGATGCCTTCCACTGGTTCCACAACTCCATCTCTGCCTGCCGACGGGCAGACAAGCCGGGCCTCTTGGCGGCCAGCTTGTGGAGGATGTCCTCGTCCATTACCTGAAGCCGGGGTTAGGGAGCGGTACCGTAGTGGCTTGAGCGTTAGAGGGAGGGGTAGGTACTCCAGATCTACCAGCGTTGAACCTGAACGCCGACTGATCCGTCTTCAAGGAGCTTTTAGCCGCCGTCAGGGTGCTAGGAGGAGAGAAGGCGGGGCGCTTGATCTTCGCCAGACCGTTCCTACGGAGGTCTACTCCTATGTCTACGGCGGTCTTCTCAGCCGACTCGCGGTAGTTCTTCAGGACGCCCTTGTACCCCCGGTGGGTGGACAGCTCTTCCAGGTACTTGTCCCCTGCAGCGACAGCCCCTCCGATAGCCGCCCCTGCAAGGTGGTGCTTACGGCCAGGGTTCTTGGCCCCGAAGCTGGCCAGCATGCCTCCCGGGATGGCCCCGATCACTCCTCGATGAGCGTACGGGCGCGCAGAGTCGATCTTTCGCAAGACCCTCTTCTTCCGCTCACGCGACTTCGCGTTCTCTGCCAACTTCAGCAGCTCGAGTCCGAATGCCTGGTAGACGAGGTGGTTCATCCGCCGTATCGCTGCATCATCCTCTGGGCCTTGAGCTGCCGCCTCTGCTGCTTCCGCACCCTGTGGCCCACGGAGATGTCCTTGGCTGCCTGCTCCGCTCCTACGGTGCCTACAACGCCGGCTAGGAGGCCTTGCTGGACCTTGCTGAAGCGAGCCTCCTTGGTCCACGGGGCGGACTTGCTCACCGCGATCTTGATCATCTCTTCACCGAAAGCACTGAGCATCTGTCTATCCCTCCAAGCCTCGACCAAGATCGCCGCCTCGGCCTAACAATTCTCTGCGGTACGCCAGAACCTTAGCGCGTCTGGCTTGCCGAGGGTCCATATCCGGATTCAGCTGAATCGGCGTTCCCATGGAGACCTTGGGCATTCTCTTGTTCGGGTCGTTGATCAACCCTTTCAGTCCGGTTAGCTCTGCTACTGCCCGACTATGGAACCCTTCTTCCCCTTTGGTCAACGCGCCATCTTTGCCGAACTCGACATGACGGCCCAGCACCTCATCCATCCTAGCAACTGGGCGGAAGGTGTAGTTCTGAATGAACTTGGTCAGGTCCAGGTGATCTCCTTGAGAGGACTTCAAGTGCCCGTAAACGGTCGCTAGTGCGTCAACTGCCTGAGCAATAGACACACTCTGCTCCACCTTGATCTTCCTTACCTCAGACTTCTCCGCCGCCGCCGTACCGTCTGTGGATGGGACAGTGACGGCCACATCCACGTAGACATGGTCCGACCTCAAAGAGCCTAGACGATCCGCGTTGCTCAGCTGGAACACCTGATCGTCTACTACCGACCCGGTACCGAATAGCGGCTCGTACACCTTCTTGCCGATCTTGTCGTTGTAGTACACGTCGGAGAACCAGGGAGGGAACAACGCCATCTCTACAGGCGTTTGGATCTTCGTAGTAGCGAAGGTCTCCTTGTCCTCATCGCTGAACGTGACTCTTTCCTCAATAATGATGTCGGAGAAGAACACTGCATCGTGATCAGCTGGGTGCTCGTCAGGCACTCCGGCCGGCACGGAGAACGCACCCTCAGAGAGCCGGATTAAGGGGCCCACACCCCCAACCATAACAGAGGTAATCTTCCCTCCATTGATCCCGACCGTATCGAGCAACCGGGCCTCCGCGTCCTGCTGCAGATCCTCTAGAGAGGGGGCGGCAGTAGAGCTGGCGGGGGCAGGATCGACGGATCTTCCGTACAAGAACTTCGCAGCTTCTGGAGAGTCCGCGATGTCTGACGTGATGTGATCGAAGTGGGTGACCATGGTCACGCCATCCAGCGCCCTTTCCCGCGCCCCGATGAAGAGGTTGAGGAACTCATCATCAGATCCGTCAGCCGTTCTATGTGAGCGGGCCTGCGTGAACGAGGCTGACGAGGTCCCTCCGGACTGACTAATGGAGTGGGACAGGGAGCTGATCAGTCCGAGCATGGCAGTAGGCAGGTACGTGATGCCCCCTTCTAGCTCAAAGCCGGTGACGGACTCCTTAATCTTGCTGAAGACCTGCTGCACGGTCATGTCCCCTGGAGGAGTGAACCCCCTCTGGATCACTACGCCAGGGAACCCCAAAGCCAGGTACGGGTTGAAGTAGCAGCTCACCTCCATCGATCTAGACGAGAAGCGGTGCCGAAAGAAGTTGAAGTCTGCGACATGCTTCCTCAGAGCGTCCGCGTCCGAGGAGAGTCCTTGCGCTGCTCGAGCCTCCGTCAACGTCTTGTTGGCGAAGAAGTTGACCTGGCCCATGCGCTCGAAGCGAGGAACGATTCCTGTGAACCGCTCGTGCTGCATCGTGAAGTTCTTGGTGAGGTGGCCGCCTGCCTCAAACTCCTTCCGGAACTCCTCGACCCGGGGGGAGTAGTTGAAGGACGCTAGTAGGGCGTTCTCCTCCGATCCGAGGATCTCCAGGTTTGTTCGCAGCTGGATGCGAGAGACCTCTCGCATGTACCCACGGGCGTAGTTCACGCTGAGCTGCTGCTCTGGGAAGATCACGTTGCATCGTGGAGGGGCCACGAACCAGACGTCCGGCCGGATGATCTGCGTGAGCAGGCGCGCTGCTCGCCTCTTCTCCGCGAAGTTCGAGGCTTCCCTGGTAGGGATATCAGCCAGTCCGCTGCCCCTGCCCGGCACCAGCTTCGGCACCACTAGAGCCGTGTACTCATCCGGTGTAGTGAAGGGAGGAAGAGCGCTCTTGCCCTGCTGCTGTGCGATGACGTCGTCAGGGAATCTCGTATTCCCTGGTTTGTTGATGTAATCCGGGTAAAAGACCTTCATCAGGAGACTGCGAAGGCTCCACCCTTCGGCGGGTGGGCGCTCGCCCCTCATGAAGTACTGGTGCATGAGCTCGAAGTGCTCATCGACGTCGAGCATCAGGATCCTGACGCCTACCGACCGCCGAGCCCACTGGGTATTGTCGAGCTGGTCTGCTAACTCCGTTTCATTGAGCCCGCCATCATCAATTCCTTCTCCCCACTTCTTCTGCCAGACGACGTTCTTCCTCTCGAAGTCAGTCAGCCTCGCTGCCAGCGGGGGGAGGTCGTACACATTCGCTGGAGTGAACTGAATCAGTCCTGTAGCGAAGGTCCCTGGAGGCGGCTTTGTTGCGTCCTCCCAGTTCTCTACGTTCTGGCTGGCGATGTTCCACTCAGACTCTTTTTGGATGATGGCTGCCAGGTCGTAAGGATCTGCGCCGATCTTGTGGGCCAAGGCCACGCACCTCTGCGCGAGATCCAGGTTGCACCCACCTATCAGGCTATGATACTCGAAGATCTCCTGCGCGGCCAACTCGTCTGACACCGCCGAGGTGGCGACTATCTCATCCGACAGACCCGAAACCCGCTCCCCTAGAATGTATCGCGGCGTCGGATTGGGGCAGACGTCGTGGTACGTGTGCGAGTTGAAGAGCCCTACGACATCTCGGAAGCTCACGAGATCGCCCATGCCTCCTAGTGAGTTCTCCAACCACTGGGTAAACGCCCTCGCCTTGAAGAGCTCTCCGGCAGTGACGTCGTCCTCCACTGCCCCGACCTGGTGAGTGTTCTTGACTCGGAGTTCGGCGATTGTGTTGTACAGATTCGCCCCAGCCCGAATACCGGGAACCCCTCCCACTGCTTCAAGTGTGTGAATTACTCCTCCTAGAAGTCCTGTGGCGTTCTGCAGATCAGGAGTCAAGGGAGTCTTGGTCAGCATCCCCGCCAGCACCGTGGAGGGGTTGTTCACCACGTCATCGAAGAGGTTGTCACTAGCGCCCAAGTACGCGGCGGGACGCTCTGCGAGCTTGTCGCTAGACACACTCATCATGTACTGGAAGGTGGTGTCCCAGTAGGAGCTGGTGTCCAAGCACTGGAACGTCACCGACCTGCTGCCAGGCGACTTGCTCATGCTTACGGAAACGATCTCCCCGCAGAACATGAGTCGATACTGTCCCCGATCCTTGGCCTCTCCCCACTCATCTTCAGGGATCGTCCACCTAGCCGGACCTGCTCCCTCGTCTAGGTAAAACAGATGAACCAACGTCCTTGGCTTGAGCTCCAGAGCGCGATCAGTCGGAACTACCTGGACGTTGGCGGATGCTCCGCTCCCTATGGAGGCGTTGACGGAAGCGCCTACTACAGGAACTTCGATTCCTTCGAGGAACAGCCGCAGGTGGATCTTACGTCCTTGGCCGTGCGCCGCCATCAGAGAGCCGGATTAACCGCTGACAGGCCGCCCATGACATTGTCCTCCCTAGGAGCGCCTGTCGTCGTGGGTAGCATCATATCTCGAACTACGAAGGCCCCGTGGGTAGGCGGATCATCTACGGACCCGGCGGACATTTCACCGTTGGCTGCAAGCATCTGCCCACCCACCACAGTCATGGCCCCCTGCAGATTGCCGGACAGGTTCTTCTTCAGAACCCCAAAGCTCTTGTCGTGTACCTCGGTCGGGTTCTCTGGAGGAGTGCTCGTCTCCTTGTCAGCTCGGGCGTACTCTGCTCCGGCCGCCTCCGGGTCGTAGCCGTCTACTGAGTACACGTACTCGTCGGTGTTGTCGTGGATGGTGCTACGAATGGAGTCAAGATCCTCCTCTATGAACTGCTCCTCTATTTCCTCCGGGGTCTGGTATGCCGCACGGGCCTGCCTCGCCCTAGACTGAGTGTCGATGTGACCGCCGGCTAACAGGGTCCTGACCTGCGCGTTACGGGCATACGCCGTAGCAGAAATCTCTTGATTAGCGACAGCTACTCGAGCGATCTCAACCTCTCGGAACTCAGTGTACCCGGGAAACTGAGCGTCTCCGACGTTGCTGTTGTCGTGGTACCCCGTCACCCACATCGAGAAGTTGAGGGACACCAGGTTGGGGTTCGCTTCTGCCTGCTGCCCGATCACGGAGTTCAGCATGTACCCCTCAACGACGATGTCGTCGTAGGAGATGTACAGCCGAGCATTCCGCTCCACCAGCTTCGTGCCCCGAAAGATGTTCTCGTAGTTCTCCCACCACTCCGATCGCCAGTTGAAGTCAGCGGTGTTCACCAGCACTCCACTGAACTGCACTACTCGAGGTCGCTCCCCAAAGAAGAAGCCGTAGGCCTGGCCGAAGGTCTCCAACAACTGCAGCTTCTCGTCTCTCGATTCGCTGACGGACTGGAGAATGTAGTTGGCCGACATGTCGGCGCTCTTTGTCCCGTTCGGCGGGGCACTGGAGTTGATGAGTCCTACAGGAGCTCCCCCTGCATCCAGCACCCGCATGGTCGAGTACGTGTTCGGCGTCACCTGGATGCCTCGAGTAGGTCTACGGACGTAGAGCCCTCCGATGCTCTGCTCCCCAACGGTCACCTTCCTCCGATACGCGGTTGAGCGAGTCGTACTGTGCTCCCGACCCACAGTAGCGGCTACCTCCTCCGGCGAAGCGTGGAATACTTCTTCCTCTAAGGTGATGATCGTCACATTCTCACCCTTCCGCGTGCCAGCAGGTAGTCCGTGACGTCTCTGCCGTACTCTGGCGTTCCGCCAGAACCTGTCTTGACCTTCGCGGCGTAAGCCTTGATCGCGTTCACCATGAAGTCGTCAACGATCGCCTCACTCAGGATGCGGATCCGCTTGATCCGCACACCTCGACCTACCGTGAACTCCTCGACCCTCTCTTCTCGGGATCGGATCTCGTCGAACTGACTCATGGATGCTTCTCCAGCTCGATGAGCTTCTTGTCGTGCCCCTCCACCACCTTGTCCATAGACTCTATCGCGAGCGTCTGACTTGTGATCAAGGTGTCCATACCCCCTATCAGACCCTCCATCTTCGTCACGAGGGCCGTCTCTACGTGCGTGGAGCGGGCACGCGTACCTCCCGCTTGTGCGATAACCGAAGTGTCCTGAGACCCTGCGTAGAATACAGCCTGCTCTATTAGGTCGCTCCTCCCTGCCAGTGCCGAGCCCAGCTCCTCCGCATCTGCAACCCCCGCAGACGTCAGAGCCTCAGAGATATCAGCTGCAGAAGTGCTGGCGTCCATTCCCGCTAGCGCCAGCCGCGCCTCCAACTGCGCTTTCAGCGATGCCCCGCCCGGCACATTTCCTAGAATCCGGAGAGCGTCTCTAGCATCTACAGCGTCCAAAGCGTCCAAAGCAGCAACGATAGGCTCTAGGTCTCCTCTCTTTTGGGAAGCCACCTGCTTTGCGTACGCTTCAACAGCCCCCCTGATGCTGCCCGGCACCTGCTTGATGTTAGAGAGTAGCTCAGAGCCCACAGTGGCTTCAGCCGCAGAGAGGCGGGCAATGGCACTGGTTCCCACGGTCCCCCCGAACCGAGTGAGTGCGCCGCGTACTGCACTGGCCTCGCTTTCAGTCATTTCTGCCATAGCAGACGCTGCCGCGTACAGACTCTTCGCTCCTGAGCTACCAGCCTCACCAATAGTGCCGAACTGCCGTCGTAGTTCCTCGTTATCCACACCACTGGCGTATGCCCCTAGACCCTCAAGAGATCCCTTAGTCAAAAGCTGGCCGTCTTTACTGACTACATCAGTGATGTCCCCCTTCAGAATCCGGAGTGTTGCCGCTCGAGTGTCTGTGTCTTCCAGAAGACGCTCCACCCCTCTCAGCTCCGGCCCCGACAGGACCTCCCTCAAGGATCCAGTCTTGTCAGCGGCGCTGCCCATGAACATTCCAGTGGCGATACTTGCACCCACCCCAGCGCCCATCCCAGCGCCCAAAGCGGCGCCTAAACCGCCGGTGGGGGCGCCTACGATCACCCCTCCCACGGCCCCTCCGATAGCCCCCCCAGCCAACCTCGCACCGCCCTTCAACAGCCCGCCTCCACCGAACAGATCGTGTTTGGCCGCCGCTGCCTTACCCGACAACAGTTGATCGACTGCAGTAGCGTTGAAAGTTCCATCGGCTCCGAAGCTTTCTACACCTCCCGCACGCATCAGAGAGGTCACGGTTTCCAAGGCAACACCTCGCTGCTCCGGAGTCATTACGCTCCTACTAGATCCGATATTGGCTGCCCCGGACTTGTCCTGGATTATCTGGAGTGCCTGCTCTTGGCGCGCTGTTCTAGTTTTTGAAGCCCTAAGTCTGGTCAGCAGATGACTGGCGGCCTCCTTGCCTTGCAGGTCCATATCCCCGGCCAAGAATCCGAGACCGATTGCGGCATTGTCCACAGCGTCTTGAGAGACCCCTTCTAGGGTACCGAAACCCGCGCCCATGGCGCCTTCGCCAGAGAGGACCGACATCAGCTCGTCGGTGTTGTCCTCGTCAAACGTGATGTACCCTCCGGGGCCAGTGAACTTAGAGAGCCTCCCTCGAGTGCCGCCAGTAAACCCGTCCAGGATGTGTATGCGCTCCCCTTGCAACGCTTGCCTTAGCTGAGCCTGCCGATCGTCGTACGACATGAGCCTCACGCGCTTCATCTCCTCGCCAGAGATGGATTCCGATCTATAACGACCGTAGACCATGTTGGCGATGCTCTCCACGCCCATCTCGATATCCGTGCCGATGTCTCCGCCAACTCCCTTGATCGGGTCGGAAACGCTCTCCTTCCACCCCTGCTTGATGCGTCTCTTCACCCCTCCCCACGATCGGTAGTACTCCCGCTCGTACTCTCTGGCCCGGGACTGGATCAGCTGCTGAGCTTCCTGACCCTGCTCCCGACGAATGTCGTCGTACTCTCCCGACATCTTGACCAGGAGCGCTGCCGTCTGACGGTCCACGCCGGCGATCTTGTCCATGACTAGAGTGATCATGTCGTTCTTATCGGCACCCGGCTCGAGCTTGTCTACGATGCTCCGGACGATCGCCATCATCGCCTCGTTACCCCCACCCTGAGCAAAGTTGCCGGACATCTCGTGGGACTTGGCCGCGAAGGATGCCTTCCCTCGCGCATCTTGAGTTCTCTCTCCTGCTACGGAGAGCATCTTGTCTATGCCCACGCGGCCCGAAAGGATGTCGTCCATGGCACCGGCGTTCATGCGGCCTGTAAACCGACCGTCCTTCATCTCGCCGGCGTAGATCATTGCAGCTCGGCCAGCCTGCCCTTGCGTGAACTGCATGGAGGCTTCGCCCAGCCGCTGCCCCATAGCCGCGTATGCGTCAGCCCCCTCCATGCCAGTTGCCTCAATCAGATCCTCGGAGGAGATGACCCCCATTCGAGCAGCGGTACCCACTGCAGCAGCGAGTCCGGTATTCAGCCTGGCTCCCGTACCTCTCCGAGCCCCTATTTGGGCGGCCGTAGCAGCTCCAGATCTCTGGAGCCCTGTGACCTGTTGAGCACTCAACCCATGCGCGCCCAGTACCTGTCGCTGCAGGGTTCCCCCTAAGACGTCTTGGGCGGTGTACAGGCCCGAGGAACGCATAGATCCCAGAAGCTCCGCTGCCTCTGTCATTGACGTGCTGAACGTGTGGGAGATCTTCTTAACGGAGTCGATCATGCCCTTGAACTTCTTCTCGAAGTCCTGAGCACTGCGGACGGTCTGCATCATCCCCATGTCGCTCATCGACTGGAAGGTCTGCATGATGTCGTCCATGCCGGTCTGCGAGGAGGTAGCCACGCTCCGCATGGTCTTAGCGATCTGACTAACGTCCTTCGGGTTGAACCCCTGCCCCGAGAAGGCGTTGGGGTTCGAGAAGGAATAGTTCTGGGCCATCAGGCTGCCGACTTGGGCAGTCTCCCGGTACCCCGCCACCATCTGATTGGCTCCGTAAGCGGCGGCACCTACAGCCGCGAACGCAGGGAGGCTGCCGAGTGCTCCCACGGCCCCTCCCCCCAGACCGCCCATAGAGGCCATCAAACCTCTGCCAGTAACTCCTAAACCTAGCTTTCCTCCGGCCCAACCGGTTAGACCGGCCCCCATCAACCCCATTCCGGCGAAGCCTGTAACCTTGTTGGCCAGGTTCACCGGAGATGCCATGGTCGACAACGCGGTGCCAGCTGCCCCTCTTCCGTAAGAGTGGATCCCGTGCCCTGCGGCAGGGTGCCGGGGCATGGGCATGTGCAACCCCGCCCCGATGGACTGGGCCATCTGCTGGCCCTGCATCGCCATTTGCTGCTGCTGACCGATCAGCGCGGCTGTTTGATCAGATGTCCAGACCACCTACGGCTCCTGGTGAAAGAATCGGGGAGGCGCTGGGATAAGACTACTGTCTAGCTGCAGTCGTGGGGTCAACAGAGGCACCGTTGGTGACCATGGAGTTGACTCCTTCCCGGGACGACTGACCATCGAGGCAACCCCGAATTTTCTGTACCAGGTACGTCCGTACCATGGCGTCTTCGAAGCTCGTCAGAGCGCCGGCGCCCTGAGACCTCAGCCATTCATTTAGCAATTCGGTCTCGGAGTCTAACAGTTCCTTCATCTCCGCCTGGGAAGAAGGGACGGGGACGCCATCCACTAGAGACAGAGAGAAACGGGACTTCATGAGGACCTCCTAAGGTCCCGCACGCTACCACGCTGCCCGATCCGGGCGTAACAAGGAGATGAGTGATGCCGAATTGGTGTGAGAACCGGCTAGAGATCTGCGGGCCGGACAACGAGATTGCGCGCTTCCGAGAGGTGGCCAGGGACGACGAAAGGCTCCTAAGCTTCCAGAAGCTTCACCCCATGCCAGCCGGGCTCGAAGGGACGGGGTCTCCTGGAGACACCCCCAACTGGTACGACTGGAGAGTAGAGCACTGGGGAACGAAGTGGGATCTGGGTAAGGACACGTACGAGGACGGAGACGTTCCAGCGATCTACGGCTTCGCCACTGCCTGGGCCCCGCCCATAGCACTAGTGGCGAAGGTCTCAAAGGACTTTCCGACGCTGGTGTTTCGGGTCGAGTACGCCGAGCCAGGGATGGGCTTCGCGGGCTACGTGGAGTTCCAGGATGGGGAGCGAGTCGATGGAGGCCAAGGAGATCTAGCAGACTTCGAGTGGAGTAAGAAGCTCATCTGGGAGCTCTGCGAGAAGTGTGACGAGGAGTACCAGGTCTACGGAGACGAGAAGCACGTCTGTGCGGAGAAGGAGGAGTAATGGGTGCCGACCTGATCCTGGCCTACGCCGAAGTCCCTGAGCCCTTCACCGATGACACGGTGGGGAAGCTCCGGGCACTAGCAGCGAATCCACCGAACCTCCTGTTCGACATGGTGGTGGATAGGTTGGAGTACGACGACGAAGCTGACTCGAGAGCAGATGTGACGGACAGGCTTCGTACTGCCGTCGACGTCGTGTTCGTCGAGTATTACCACCGAGGAGGTATGCACCGAGAGCTGGTCACCATTGCCATCCGCGATCGTGAGTACATCTTCACTGGCGGTATGTCGTGGGGAGATCTGCCCTCGGACGTCTACGAGGACGTCTGTATGGCAGCGATGCTGTCGGAGATGTTGATCAAACGAAACGAACAGTCAGGGTCGTAGGGATCCTGGCTTCCGGGATCCCCTTCTTCGGAGGGGGATCCCATAACGGGCATGTAGACGCTGAAGGAGGAAAGATGCCGAATCTCAAAGCCCTAAATCGAGTGTCAGAAAAAGAGGATAAACCACTGAAATACCTCAGTTAAATAGGTACCTCAACAGAGGACAATAGTAGACTGTGTCCGGCGGAGCCGGGCACCAATACTTAGCCCTAAAAACCCGCCTGAAAGACTGCACCATCTAGGGGATAAGGACTCTGTGGAGACACAGGGACCTACCCCTGAAGGAGGTATCTACAAATGGCGTGGAATGGATCGACAAGAGAGTTTAGACAGACGGGTCGCAAGCACACTCTGGTGTGGAAGATCCGGGTAGTCAGCGCGACTGAGACTACCTGGCACGGAACCTTGGACGGGCAGCTGCAGAAGACGTCCCACACTTACGGCGGTGTGAACAGGGGCAAGGCGAACGCGCTTTCCCCCTCCGAGAACGCCGTACTGAAGGCGGAGAGGAAGATCACTCTGAAGACTCGCTCCGGGTACCTGGAGTACGAGGACGGTCGACCCCTTCGAGGGGGTCGAGCAGACAAGATCGACCCCGAGCAGCCCCTCCCCAGCAACCTCTGCTTCTACAAGCCCGACAACTCCTTGGGGGCGGGGCTGAAGAAGAAGGCTCGTTCCGGCGACGCACTCTTCTTCAGGAAGCGGGACGGCATGATGTACGTCCTCCGCACCACGGAGGATGACGTGGAGTTCTACTCCCGCCGCATGATGCCCAGCATGGACAAGGAGCCCGAGCGGGACTGGGCAGAGAGGCTTCCGTACATCTACGAGGAGGCCGTTCAGGCGCTCTACGATGGAACTCTGGCCCCGAACAGCATCGTGCTGGGAGAGCTCGTAGCGGATCGTGACGGACAGGACGACTTCAAGGGAGTGGCTGAAGTCATCAAGTCCTCCACGGGCAAGGCTCTCTCCCGTCAGCAGACGAGCGGGTTCCTCAAGTTCTACCCGTGGGACATCGCACTGTGGGACGGAGAGCCTGTAGTCAAGACCCGTCCGTTCAGCGAGCGGCTGGGAACCTTGCAGGGGCTCGTAGCCCGGAGCACGAAGGGGTTCGCAGAGCCCGAAGTCTTCACTGGCAAGGACATCTGGGATGACGGCATCCCTGCCGTGATCTCCCTAGCCGCAGAAGACGGGATTGAGCTCCACTTCCGAAAGACGCTCTCCGAGTACCCGGTGGCCAAGTTCGAGGACTCCTCTGGGACGATCCGAGAGGTGCTGTTGGACGGCATCGCCAAGAGCCTGGCTTCTCAGTTCGACTGGGAGGGGTGGGTAGTAGTCGATCCCAAGGGAGTCTACGGCGAGAAGGGCTTCAACTTCCGAGGCAAGGCAGATCGTCCCGGCAGGTTCGTCGGGAAGCTGAAGCCTTCCTACGAGGACGACTTCGTAGGTCTGTGGGAGCCCGACAAGGGAATCGGTACGTGGGGTACGGGCCGACACCAGAAGCAGGTAGGCAGCCTGGGCCTCTACCAGCTGGACAGGAACGATGAGCTGGTTTTCATCTGCAACTGCGGGGGAGGGCTAACCGACGCCATGAAGGCGAGGCTGATCGATCCAGACGAGTACCCGGTGGTGGTGCGGGCGGAGTACGACTCCCGCACCTACATCACGCAAGGAGGCAAGACGAACGCTCTCAGGTTCCCCCGTGTGGTGGCCCTGAGAGACGACAAGACCGCTGAAGAGTGCATCAACATGAAGCTGTAGGAGAGCATCGGTGATACCGAGCAGAAAGACTAGAGCCGTCACTAGTGGCGGAGTGATGACCCAGGGGGTCTTCGGGATCAGCGACCAGGATCAAGCCCACATCCTGCAGATTCTCCGAGACCGCCTCTACACCAACAAGATCCTGGCCGTCCTAAGGGAGTACGGCTCCAATGCGTGGGATGAGCACCGTGATGCGGGCACCCCCGACCGACCGATCAAGGTCGTCCTTCCGACCAGGCTGGTTCCCGCCCTAGTCATTCGTGACTACGGGCGGGGGCTGTCGGAGGACGACGTCCTCAACGTCTACGTCAAGTACGGTGCCTCTACCAAGAGGGATGCGGACGTGGCCGTAGGCATGTTGGGGATCGGGGCCAAGTCCGCGTTCGCTTACGCAGACAGCTTCACCGTCACCTCCTTCCAGGCGGGCGTGAAGTCTATCTACGTGGCGGTCCTGGACGAGTCCGACGTGGGCGTGATCAACAAGCTGGGCGAGGCTCCGTGCAAGGCGGACGAAACTGGCGTCGAGATCAAGGTTCAGGTCGATCCGAAGGACATCTGGGACTTCCAGCGGGAAGCTGCTGCCCTGTTCCCCTTCTTCAACCCGCAGCCCGTCATCAACCTGGAACTGCCGAAGCTCGAGCTGGACAAGAACAGCGCGGGGTTCGTCTACGCAGAGCAGTTCGACGGACTGGATCAGTGGGTAGCTGTGATGGGCTGCGTCCCGTACCGAATCGACTTCACCTCGGTGAGTGATCGGCTTCGGGACGCAGGACTCATAGGCTTCTCGCGTGCTGCAAGAGGCGGCCTGCTCTTCGACATCGGAGATGTGGACGTTGCGGCCAACCGGGAAGGTCTCGAGTACACCGAGGACACGAAGAACGGGATCGTAGAGAGGCTAGGAGATCTCAGAGACGAGATCATCAAGGACCTCGCCAAGTCGGTAGACGATCCAACCCTGTCGCACTGGGAACGGCGCCACAAAGTACTCCGGCTGATGACTGCTAGAGGACTGAGCGGGTTGCAAGAGGTCGCCAAGGGCTACGAATCCAGCTCCGTGACCATCATTCCGGCGGATCCAAAGGAGGCTCCCAAGGAGTTTCGTCTCCGTCACCTCCAGAAGCCTGGGTACAAGAAGCGAGCATGGACCCTGGAGAGCATTCGCAGAATCGAAGTTGATGTGGGCACCCGTTTCATCATCCGAGACAACGCGAAGAACTCCAGGGGGTACTACGAGTCGAACAGCGATCGGTTCATCCTCCCCATCAACGGAGTGGATGATGCAGAGAAGGAGCTGCTGGAAGTACTGGAGAAGCACAAGCTGACAGGGGTTCCGGTTCTCCGGGCCTCCAAGATGACCTACGTGCCCTTCTCGACATCCTCCCGTAACTACGGGCCGTCGAACTCCAAGTACAACCAGCGAACCTTCGTACTGAGCCGTGACGGGTACTTCTCCTACGACTCCGAGGACTGGAGTAAGGCGGAGATCCCTCTGGACAAGGACGATGTGTTCGTGATCTTGGAGAAGTTCAAGTCCTGCACCGCAAGGTTCTACCAGCGCGTCGACATAGCTCGAGATCTGGCGAAGCTCTTCAAGGAGCCCCTGCCAGACTTCTACGGACTGCGGAGCACGCAGACCAAGCCTGTCTATGCGGACGACGTAGACGCGATCCCGTTCACAGAGTGGTACGAGTCGTACCTGGATGACCTTCTCCGGCTACCCAGGGCAAAGTACCTGGCACGGGCCTACGCCTGGACCAGCTCCGTCGGATCCACTGCCGACACTACGGAGGTCGAGAAGCTCCTAGGCAAGAAGCATCGGATATCGAAGTTCCTCCGCACTGATAGGGAGTACAGAAAGGCTCTCTACGCAGCACAGAACGTCAACGCTGGCGCACTGTGGGAGCGGTCCAAGCAAGCCCACCCCAAGTCTGCTCCAGGCGAAGCAGGGCGGGACCTCGTTCAGGACATCAAGCAGCGCTACCCGCTGCTCCAGGTAAACAACCCCGCCTTCAACATGAATCATCTCACCAGTCGGCACGCGGCTGACTGGATTGAGTACATCCAACTAGTCGACAGCCAGAGGAAGAAATGACAGCAACACCGGCATACACGCAGACCAACGAGTCCATCACGGTGGTTCTCGAGGGCACCCCGTACACCATCAAGCGAGAGCAGAAGAACTGGGACGCGGTGAAGACCGCGGTCTTCCACGAGGACTGGGAGGAGCTCGCTCGCATGATCTCCCCCAAGATCCCCATCGAGCAGTGGGCTTCGGGCGAGTTCACCGTGCAGGACAACCTGATCTTCTACAACAGCGAGCCCATCGACCAGAGGCTCAACGAGCGCATCCTGGAGATGGCAGAGGCGGGAGATGATCCCAGCTTCATGTTCGCCTTCTGGAAGCGGCTCCAGCTGAACCCGTCCTCCCGATCGGTGGCCCAGCTCTACCCCTTCATGGCCCACCAGGGCATCCCGATCGTCGAAGGTGGGTACTTCCTGGCCTACAAGGGCGTCAAGGATGACTACACCGACTGCCACACTGGGAAGGTGGACAACAAGCCTGGCACGGTCAACGAGATGCGGCGCAACCGCATCAGCGATGACCCGGACTACGCATGCCACTACGGCTTCCACGTCGGAGACGAGAGCTACGCCACCTCCTTCGGGAGCCGCACCGTGGTGGTCAAGGTCGATCCGGCTGACGTGGTCTGCATCCCCTACGACTCCGGCCAGCGCAAGATGCGGGTCTGTAAGTACGAGGTGGTTGGGCACTACGGAGGTCAGCTCCTGCCCAGCACCACGTTCGAGGAGGGGAAGGTCGAGGAGATGGACTCCTCTGGTGTGGACGAGGCCGATGTGGTCGACGAGTCGGAAGCAGAGCCAGTCAGGTTCTGGGTGGCCGGTGTGGTGGTGAGCGGGTGGGAGGACTTCCACAAGCTCTCCGACGGAGTCCTGGCTACTCAGAAGCTGGGAGACCTGCGGAAGTACGCCTCCAAGGTGTGCCAGATCGTAGGTGCCAGCAAGCTGCGGGGAGGCAAGTCTGCTCTCCTGGAGAAGCTGTATCAGGTCCGTGCTGATCTCGGAGTCAGCTAGAACGTGAGATAGGGGAGGGGCTTCGGCCCCTCCCCTATCCTCTTTCTTAGCTTACGCTGCCCTCATGTCACGACGACCCTATGTCTCGACCTACTTCTCCCCGAACCGTGGCTCTGCGGCCACTATCGAGGGATTCATCCGGAACACTCAGTCCACTCTGGACATAGCCATCTACGCCCTGACGCATGAGAGCATCGGGAAGGCAGTCGTAGCAGCGCACAAACGAGGGGTCGCTGTCCGCCTCCTAGTGGACAAGGTGCAGGCTGCCGGCAGGTACTCCATCGTCGCCAGGATGATGGTCGAAGGAGTACCTACCAGGCTGGACCACCAGAGCGGTTCGATGCACCACAAGATGGCGATCTCCGATGCCCTGCTCCCCTCTCGAGCGGTCGCCCTTGGCAGCTTCAACTGGACCAAGAACGCCGACGAGAGGAACGCAGAGTCACTAGTGATCGTCCGACTACGTGCCGTGACCAGTGCGTGTACCAAGGAGTACGAGCAGCTCTGGGAGGCGAACTCCCCTTAGGCCGCCTCACCAACCGAGCTACAGGGGCGTCTCTGTCCGACACGAGCCACACTTGCCACACCGCAAGGAGTTGTCGTGCTTCTGCCGAACCAGCGTGCCTCCGCACTTGCACCGCAGGTTGTTCAGGCCGCCCTTGGGAGCCTGCACGATCCCAGTACGACCGTTGTTCACCACCTTGACGATTCGCCTCTTCTTCATCTCAACCTCCGAAGACTTCTGCCGCTGGGGGATGCGAGCCTAGCGCAGACAGGTCGTGCGGGGCGTCGTCTACTGCGCCCATCGCCTTCAGGACAGCATCGCCCTTCTCGGCCCGCTCTGCCTCGAGCTGAGCCTCGGCCTCGGCCAACTTCTTCTTGGCCTCTCGCTCCTCGCGGAAGACTCTGATGGCCTCCTCTCGTCGCTCCCTCTGAGACGTGGCGAACTGGAGGAACTCTTCCTCGGTGAGGAGGTTCTTGTCGATCAGGACATCGACCACGGCGTTGACTCGATCGTTCTGGGCATCAACCACAGCTGCTGAAGCTTGAACGATCTGTCCGAGCCTCGCCATGTTGATTTCCATCGATTCGTTCACGGCGTTGCGGAACTTGTCCAGCGCCTCCGTGACGAAGACGAACATCCGCTTCTCGAGCCTCGCCAGTAGGTCCTTCTTCGTACCCTTGCTCATCACACGTCCCGATTCAGTAGTTCTTCCAGGGCCTCTTGCAGCTCCTGGAGGGTGGAGTCCAGCTCCTCAGCTACCTCATTCACATGAGCCAGCTCGACGTCTCGGAGATTCACGATCGGATCATCGTCTCCGTTGGGGAGGAGATCCGAATCGAGCTTCTCTCGAAGGTGTGACCATACGCCGATCAGCCCTTCAAGGTGCGCGATCTCTTCTAGAAGTTCTTTTGCCTTCACCGCAAATCCCCTTGGTGCTCAGGTATAAGTGGAATGGTCGGTAACGCGCTGGGCGGAGGTACCCCAACCGGCAAGAGCGCAGACTCTGGAACCGACCGACGCGACCTGGTGAGCACTCCAACCTGAGTGTGAAGGGGTCGCGTCTCTGTGAGTGGCTTCCACTTCTTACTGCTGCAGGAAGACGTAGAAGCGGTCTTCTACCCCTGCCCCTCCGGACGTGTCTTTGATGATGTTCTGCAAGGGGTAGATCGCCATCCCTCTCAGGTGACGAGCGGTGGACGTCCCGTGCAGCTTCTCCATCGTGATGTACCGAATGTCGGTGTGGTGGTACTTCAAGTAGATGTCCGCGTCCCCGTCGGCGTGGATCCACATGTCGTACAGCTTCTTAGCTAGCCGCCGCGTGGACCACCTGCCCATCACACAGTCGGTGAGCATCGCGGCGTTCCACATCCTGCCGCAGTGCGGGCAGACCGCCTTCCGGACGGTGGTCATCTGCTTGTCCTTGCCTACCATCGTCTCGTTGACGATGCAGTCTGACGTGATGACCTTGCCGCAACCGATCTGCTTGTTGCTCGGCTTGTGCGTATCTGCATGGAACTTGGCGTGCGTCCCTGCACCTGCATCTCGAGCACTGCACCACCAAGCCAGGTCGTCCCCACCTCCGTGGAAGCGGCGACCGCTCTCGTAGACGACGATCGAGCAGGCGTTCCCGTTGGGCTGTCCTAGCGGAGTCCTCTTCGACCCGAAGGTCACCTCGATCTTGTATCGAGCCTGCTTCTCTCGGTCCTTCTGGACCTCTGCTTGGATCTCCTTGTTGAGCTCCTCGAGGATATGCATCTCCTCGGGGGTCTTCGTCCTTCGTAGGACCGCCTCAGGATGCTCTGGGTTGAGCTCCAGGTACTCGTCCCATGTGGCGGGCTTGGTGTCGCCGATCATCGTCTAGACCTCACTAGAGAGGCTCCCTTGCCGTGCCCTAGAGGCGACCCATCTGCCTGCGTGGGATTGTTCCGGTCCTGGCTCCTCACATGGGGGAGCGGGAAGGAGACGATCCGAACTCCCCCATCATCTCTCCTGCCCGTGTCCCTCAGGACTCGGATGAGGGAGGTGGGGGAGGCTGTAGGAGGGGCGGGAGGCTGCTCCACCGCTACTCCAGGAATGGAGATCTCCAGACTCATCTCTCCTAGGGCACTCTCGAGGAGCTCTAGAGCCGTCGATCCGAAGACGGAGACGTTCCAGCTGTAGCCCATCTTCCCTTCCTTGACCACGAACTGCTGTGCGATCAAGATCTTCCCACCACTGGAAGGCAATAGGGTCTTCGCCAGGAGCGCCATAGTCTTGAACTTGGCGTCTCCGTCAGCCCCTACCGGACGACACATGACTGTGTAGGCCTGCTCCTGCTCCGCCTTGAACCAGACGGACTTCACTAGCCCGGTGGTGAGCAAGGCGGCTTCTAGTCGATCTACACCTGACACTGTCTTCACTCCATGCCAATCATCGCCTGCACCAGGACCTTCTTGTCGAGGCGCACCAAGCTCACATCTCTCAGGCTTAGGGCGGCGAACGTGTCTTCTATCTCGCTGATCCAGATAACGCCGTCAGGGATATCCCCGAGGTACTCGAACCAGAGCCGCCCTTCCGTCTTCCAGGCAGGAACCCGCGTGTCGGAGCCTACCGGCTTTACCCAACCCCTCTCACCTTCGAGCTCTAAAAGCTCTGGAAGGTGGTCCTCCCGTAAAGCGTTTTCGATCTCCCAGACAAGGGCGTCTAGGTCATGAGGGTGAGGGGCCGAACCATGTAGGAGGACCTGATCCTCCGTGATCAACCCCTGGGTCTTCATCGAGATCAGGACCTCCTTCGGAATAGCCCCGAAGGCGATCAGAGTGTCCGTTAGTTTCGACACGGCGTAGATCCTCCAGTCGGATTAGTAGGCCCCGCTCTACCTCCATCGGCAGAGCGTCCTGGGAGGGGGCCATGCAGGCAACCAGATCGCCTACTCGTAGTTGGTCAGACTCCACCACTACGCCGCCTGCCACGATGAAGTCCCTGTTCAGAAGAGAGATCTCGAAGCCGCCCAGCTCGCGGAAGGCCTGCACACTGCCGCAGGCCCAGTGGGAAACGAACGCCCCGGAGCGGGCAGCCAGGTGAACGCACTCGAACAGGACCTCCTTCAAGGAGAGATCGGTCACGTTCATCTCGATCAGGTCGTTCTCCATCACCACGGGCACGGGGTCCGTGAGGCCGGAGAGCTCCTTCTGCTGCTTTCGAAGAGTGGCCTGCTTGTGCGCCTCTGCCGTGCGCTCCAAGTACATCTTCCGCTCACCGAAGTCGATGACCACTGAAGCTACGCCGCCGGCTACCAGGTAAGGGCGCAGTACACGACAGACCTCGGCAGCGTCTGTGCGATGCAGTCCGACTACGGAGCCTACTAGCTCAGAACTCATGTACTTGGATCTCCTCGACCTTCTGTCGATCCTGCCGAACCTTGTTCGAGATGCCCTTCAGGAACTCCGTAACCAAGGCGGACAGAGTAGTTCCCCTCTCGCGGGCGTACTCCTGCACGTCGCTCTTGATCTCCGAGTCAACCCTCATCTGCAGTCGATCAGTCTTCATTTGTACGTCCGGCTGTGAGCACGATACAGGACTCCGTTACTTCTTGCGACTCTTCGCAGGAGTCGTAGCGATTTGACGAACTCGCAACGAGGGCTGGGTACGTCCACGACGTACTACCGTCACTCTACGATCCTCGGGAGTACTGACCTTCGAGGTCTTCCTACAGCCACAGGGTTTACGACCCGCCATACCACTCTCCTCTCACCGGCCCTGGAGAAGCCAGAGAATCTACGATCCTGTTTCTTAGCCCCCACCGAGTGTCATTGCCGTTGGGACCTCGAGCCATCCGCTGGTTCTTACTAGCACTCTGCCGTGGGGCAGCGGGGTGATGCTGGTGAAGTACGGCCTTGCCCAGGTCCGCCATCCTGCCACCTCCGGCCCTTCTAACGTAATGAGTATCCTCCCACCCCCAACCAGCGAACCTCTCGTCGAGGCCCTGAAGATCTGTGAACCTGGCGAATGTGTCTACTGCGAACATCCCCCAGGTCATGTGATCTCCGCCGTCCCAGGCACGCGATGCTAGAGCGCTCAAGCACTCTGTTGTCCCGATCCGAGAACTCAATCGTCTCGGTCGAACACTGATCGGCCGCTTCTCACCTGCACGAATCAGGTCGGCGACCTGCTTCACAACGTGCGGTAGCGCGATCGCGTCCATGTCCACAGCTACTAGGTGCCGTGCAGTCCCCTGCAGGTAGCGAGCTCCGACGTTCACCAGCTTGGCCCTGTTGAACGGACCGGGGATCGGGAGCACTCGAAGGTAGTCGATGCCTAAAGAAGAGCAGAGGTGCTTCAACCTCGAGCTCTCGCCCTCCTCAACTACAACGATCCTGTTGAAGGGGTGGGACTGTGCACAGAGGGAGCTCAGGCAGTTCCGTAGCCGCCACTCTTCTCGACCCCGTACAGGCACTACTGCCGAAAAGGTCAGGCCGCCTGCTGAATGTCCAGCATTCCCTTGAGGTACCGCTCCAGGCCGGCGACTAGCGGGTACTGCAAGGCCACCCACTCCAGGACCCAGCAGTTCATCGACTCGAGGTGAAGCTCCTGAATGTCGTCCTCTTCGTCTAGAGGCATCTCGATCACGCCTGCCCACTGCTTCCTCCAGGCTTCTGCTAGGCGCTTGTGCATGGAGATGTCGGTGGCCATGAAGTGGGGGAACCACTGCCACTGGATCTCTAGGGCTGGAGGAGTTCCCTCCTCCTCAGCCGCCTTCGTGTTCAGGAAGAAGCAGCGCATCAGCTGGCCTTCACCTTGTCTGTCGTACCGACCTCATCCACCAACTTCAGGCGGGCGGGCGTCTTCGTAGCCTTCTTCGGGGCAGGCTTCTCGGCAGGGCGACCGTACGGGCCCCCAGCGGAGTAATCGAAGAGGAACTCATCGCTGGGAGGGCCGCCCATGATCGCGATGACCTCCCCGGTCTCTCCCTCGAGCCAGAGTTCTACCAGGTCCTGGCACTCTTCAATGGATCGGGTTTCGATCATGTCGTCTCCTAATACGAGTAAGGCGCTGTCTCCAACCACTGAAGATCAGAGAATCCGGCCGTACGCACCAGTGTACACACGTCCTGAAACTTCTCGAGGTCTCCGGGCAGAACCTGCGTGGGTCTGGGGTTAGCGTTCCGGTGCAATTGAGGGATCTGTCTTTCCTCTACAGAGTGCCGAAGACCCAGCGCAGTGAACAGGTCTCGAAGGGTGCCCGCCGGAGTCCCCGTCAGATCCCTGAAGCGAAGTTCGTGCACCTCCGAGAACTGGGTGCACATCCGATGGAACCTCTCCTCGTGCTCTAGCCAATCCCACGCAATCAGTTGTAGGTCTGTCAGTCCCTTTGCAGGGATAGGCAACAGCTGATTCGGTAGTCCCAGAGACTGAACCCACCCAGTCTTTCCTGGGACACTTCCCCTCAACAGTCGACTACGCATTACCTCTAACGGATTGCGCACCAGGTGAACTACCTTGAGCTGAGGCATTTCGGCCAGGGCGTACGGAGCAAACCCCTTCATGAACTGGTGGGCGGTATCCACGTACGGCCCGCGACCCGCGATACTCTTGGCCTTGTTCACCAGGTCTGAGCATTTCGGGTACGGGACAGAGTTCGCTCGTCGGAGGAGATCGTGCTTCAGAACGGGGGCCTCCTCGTGGTGTACCTCCAAAGAGGTGAACTTCGTGAAGGCTGCCGCCAGAAAACCTGTCCCACTTCGTCCTGATGTCGCCAAGAAGATCTTCACTGTAGCCACCGCAAGGGGAGGTCCTCCGAGCACTTGATTCCCCTCAAGTTGAAGGGACAGGCGTCGATAAGAGGCTGGGAGTCGTACTCCATCCTCGATAGCCAGGTGATCTTGGGCCATTGCTCCAGAGGAGAGGGCGTCGATCCACGTCCAGTGGAAGCCAAGTAATCATTGAACTTGAACGCCTTACCTACCAGGCCTGCGCCACCCTTTACGGTCAACCAGGCAGTCTTCTGCGCGTAGCAGTCCCCGAGGATGACTCCATGCAAGGAGGAGGAGACAATGCGCTCACACGAGCTCACTTCGCGGATGACTTCCTCTATCCCTGCTGAGATGTCGATGACCTTCACCTCAGGCGAAGCCAGATGCGCCACAGCCTTCATGTCAACGTAGTGAGGGAGGATGCCTAAACGATGGGTCACCGTCGGTCTACGGACACGGTAGAGGTGCGGGATCAGCAGGGCGGGGTCCCCATAGATCTCCGGCACCCGTGCTCCCTTCTGTCGCAGGATTCTCCGGGTGTGTGGCCCGCGTACAGCATGGAAGACCACGTTCGGGGGAAGTACTGCGTGCTTGGGGCTAATTACTCCGCAGCCCCACACCTGGTCTCCTGCGTGAAGCCTGTGGAGAATCGATCCGACCACGAAGTGCCGGTGTCCTCTGCGGGGCGTGCTCACCGCTTCCTGGCCAGAGAAGGCACGGATGATGTAAGGGGCCAAGATGTCCCCCCAGTTCCTCAGAGAGACCTGGGGAGACGCCTCATCCCCGTACCAGAAGGCGCGAATACTCATCTCTTCTCCCTGGCCCGCCGAGTGATCTCTGTTGTCCTGTTTGCGTGTCTCCTGGCGTAGTACAGGGGTTCCTGCACAGACCCGAAGGTGTGTCCTGCGCGGAGCAGTCTCCGGATCCAGTCGTAGTCCTCTCCCACAGGCTTGGAAGTGTCAAAAAGTACTTCGGAGGCCACCCTCCTGTAGAGGCTGGTAGCGAAGGTGCAGTTGTTGTCGAGGCCGTAGTCCTCCGGCCTCTCCCTCGTAGGGCGTCCCCACCTTGAGGTATCTACTCCGTACAGGTGCCAATGCTTCCTAGACCAGGAACCGTTGAAGAAGTACAGAGGGGTGAATACTCCTGTGATCTCCTCGTTCTCATACATGAAGGCTAGGAGCGTTTCTAGTCTCTTACGGTCTGACAGATCATCAGAGTCCTGCCAGCAGAAGTACGGGGCCTCAACTAGCCGCAACAAGGAGTTGCGTGCCACCGGTATGCCGCAGTTCTTTCCTCCCCGGTTCAGTACCAAGATGCGAGGATCGTCTGGCAAATTCTCCGGATCCGTGGACCCATCAGTAGATCCGTCATCCCAGATGACGATCCGGAAGTTGCCGAAGGTCTGCCTCAACAGACTCCGTAGGCAATCTCGCAAGAGATCACCTCGGTTGTATGTGGGGATCAGGATATCGAGCTTTTGTTTGCTCACCTGCACTTCTCCACAGTGAGTACGACCTCCCCGTCCGCACTACGAACTCTCCACGGCATGTTCTCCTTGACTACCCGAGTCTGCACGTCGGCGGTATTCCTCCAATTCTCTTCAGATCCTGTCGAGTGGACGTAGATCGAATCATCTCGCGTCGACACATCGTCTACGAGCCACCCCGAGGGGTGCTCCAGGCAGATGAGAGGAACCTTCTGCTTCTGGGCCAGTAGCCCGAACCAGATATCTCCCATGTTGGGGTGCTTGAAGTCCTCTCGGCACACCTTGAGGGTAGACGTGTGGAAGGCGACCCCTCCAGCTCCAGCGACTATGTGTACTGGGACATCTTCGCCCAACGCTGCCCCGAAGTGGAACGTCCTGCGGGACCCGTAGTACTGCTGAAAGGGCTCCGTCAGGATGGCCCCGTGGAAGCCAACGACTGCCTTCTGTCGGTACTTGTCTACCGCCGCCACAAGCAGGGCGATGAAGTCCGGGGGATACAGCACGTCATCGTCGCAGATGATGTGGTACCCCTTGATAGCGGAAGACCAGAAGTACTTCCCTGCGTCCCCTTGATCTCCGAAGGGAGTATCACAGCTCCAAAGAGCGCAGATCTTGGGGTGCTTCAGGAAGTCTGGTAGTCGGGGGTACTCGTCCCCTCCAGGCATTGCCGGAGAGCGATTCAAGTAGACGTTCAGCCGATCTACCTGTGGGAGCAGTCTCCGCACGACCCCCTTTAGGGATCTTCGTCTACCAGGAATGGTGGCCAAGGACGCAGTAATCATGTCCGCCTGGGTGCCTACCCGCTGCTCCAGACGTGTGGACTCGTCGTCGCCGTCTACGAAGTTCACCGTCTGCATGGAGTCTCTGCGGTGCGGGTTCAGCTGAGATACAGAGTCGGTATGCACTACCAGGGACTGCTCGGTTCTATATAGCCCCCACCCTCTTGAGTGCAGTCGAACGCTGATCTGCTGCCCTATCCCCGTACTGAGGCCGGGACACTCCTTCCACCTGTCATCTGAGATGGAGTTCAGCTTCCACCCCAGATCCTGCATCGCTTCCTTGGAGCAGACAAAGGCCGCGCAATCCGTCCACCCAGTCAGACTGACTTCCCCCATCCTAGTGAGCTGTGCCCCCGTCCAGCAACCCGTCGTGGAATACGCCCTAGACGCATCACGATGCAGGTTCAGGGTCCCCTTCTTGTCAGGCAGACCCTCCCAGGCGCTTTGCACTTTCCGAAAGAAGTCTGCACAGAGCCGAACATCGTCCTGCAGGAAGAGAAAGTGATGAGCTTCCACCTTTCGGGTGTCGGCGAAGATGCGGTTCATCCACCTCCACATCTTTCTCTTGTTGTGTCTGGTACCTGCACGGATGAACTGCTGCCTGCGGGTCTGTAGAAACGCCTTCACCTTCGAGTAGTCAGCTGTGCTGGCGTCGTCGTAAACGCGAACCCGAACATCGAGGCCTCTCCCGTGAGTCTCGATGTCTCGGAGCAGGAGCATCAATCGCTCTGGTCGGTTGTACGTTGTGATCACGACCTCGAAGAGCGGGAAACTCCTACTGTTTGCCCGACGGGCTCGAGAGGTGAGGTACGGCCGAGGTTCCACCGGACTGCTGCGCCTCTTGCCGGCAAAGCGAGTAGGAGCGGGAACACCTTTGGGGGTCTTGCTACGTGACAAGCGTTGCTCCTTCTCCGAATCCGTCCGGGTTCACGGGGAGGTCGGCACCTCTCCACTGAGCCACTCTACGGGCCAGGTTCTTCTCTACGTTCTCTTCATCAAGCGTGCTCTCGTGAGGCCGATGAGCTTGGTGCAGCGCGATGATGTCCGTGACCCGAACAGCTTTACCTGCCTTCTGAGCTCGGTCCCACAGGTCTAGATCCTGGTTGCCCCAGCCCTCGTAGGCTTCGTCGATCCCACGAGTCTCGAAGAGCCACTCCCTTAGGAAGGCGACGCAGCCGCCTACAGACCACTCGCTCATGATCTCCCCTGTCTTACGCAGATGACCGAAACGAGACATCGAGGGAATGAAGCTCTTGGGGCGAGGGATCTCCACAGGTACTGAGACTGCAGAGTCTGCGTTGAGCAGCGCCTTGTACATGACCTCCAAGGCATCAGGCCGCAGGATGATGTCTGCGTCCACCTGCATGATGTACCGCACCGGCGGAGTCCGCTTCAGGGCCGTGTTGAAGGCGAGACCCTTGTTCCAGGGCCCGAAGTAGTCGATCCGCAGGTACTCGACCTGGAAGAACTTGGCCAGGTTCTGAAGGGCTAGAGATCCTTCTTCCGAGCTTCCCAGATCAGCGATCGTCACCCACTTGGGGCACAAGGTCTGCCCCTGCAGCCCCGACAAGGTGTTCCACATAGGAGCGACTCGATCCCTGTTCGGGATGATCACTCCGATGGGGACGGAGGGGTTCGTAGCCGGCGTGATCCTAGGGATCCGCGAAGGAGCTACGCAGACTTCTTGGCCGGCACGACCTCTGTCAGATACGCGTCCTGGGAGATCAGCCACATCGCCTCCTCGAGCTGCTCGTGGATCAGGTTGAGCTCCCACGTGCTCGGAGACCAGGTGAAGACCGTGTGCAGCGTCGGAGGGTTGTCGTCATCCCCCGGAACGATCTTCTTGATGGTGACCGTTGCGCCCTCGATCAGGTACTCCGCATCCTTGCCGGGCTCCAGGACGTCTTCCGGGTCGTCGATCGGCTCGAAGGAGAGGAAGATGTCCTGGGTGTGAAAGGAGAGGTTAGGGATCGCGTACTTGAGCATCTCCGAGCAACTGCCGAAGAGGAGCTCCTGAACCTCGGATCCCAGCTCACGGGCGAAGGCCGCAGTTGGTACCGGGATCTCTACGTAGAGATCTACGATGCGGATCCGATCGTCGTCCGGCCCCTTCTTCTTGGGCACGAGCTTCTTGAGGACGACTTCGAGAGGACTGGTGAAGAAGCTGCTAGCCACAGATGGCCCCCTTACTGGAGTTCTTGACGATGGCCTCGAACTCTAGCTGAAGCATGTCTCCAGGGGGCAGCTTCGCCAGCTTGAGGCACATGAAGTCCGTTGCGAACTTGAAGAAGCCCTTGGTAGCGAAGGTCATTCCGTTCTTCTCCTCCAGCCGGAATTCGCTACCATCTCGCTCCAGGGTCTCGTTCATCTCTTCGATAGTCATGTGTGCTCGTTGGGCTCGTTGGTTGAGACCTCGACTCCTAGCGCACGAAGGGCTGCTAGGAAGCCAGCAGCAGCCTCATCGTAGGTGAGGTCGGGGCCGATGATGATGTGCCCGTCTCCAGTGATCGTCAGGTACGTCTTGTTGAGGTCACCTCCATGGAAGACGGTGTCGAGGGGAAGGTTCGACGGCACGATCGTAGGATCACCGCTGGACTCCAGAGGCAGACCCTGCTCAGCGCCCTCAAACGCAGGACCGCACGGTCCGGGGTTATGTCTGCCGCCGCAGCGACCGCAACCAACAATGCCAACCATCAGTCCTGCTCCTCTTGAAGACGCTGAGCCGTCCTCTCGAAGTCCTTCTCAGTGACTTCGATGTAGCTTCTGACCACGAGGGCTACATGGCAGGTGCCGCACACAGCACTACCTCCTTGGGCCGTCAACGGGTGGTGCCCGAAGTTGGGGTCGAGTTTGCTCATGGGATCACCTGCAGGCTGAGCCCGAACCCACCATCAGCGGGGTCCGTCGGGCCTGGGGCATGGGCCACCAGGCGCAGGCCGGGGATGGCCTGGTCAAGCAGCGTGTTGATGAGGCCGAGACGAGACAGGGACAGGTGGCCGTCGTCGTGCTGGAGGGTGACGACGTCCTTGAAGT
>Ga0080013_1000075_pt1 | contig 134140 bp, 190 predicted proteins | sample ETNvirenome_6_85_FD_69236 | JGI IMG/M metagenome (GOLD analysis project Ga0080013, IMG submission 69236) | Marine viral communities from the Pacific Ocean - ETNP_6_85 (SPADES assembly) (version 2) | ecosystem: Environmental > Aquatic > Marine > Oceanic | place: Pacific Ocean | collected...
ACTCAATTAGTAAACCTGTATTTTTAACAATTCCAAAACATCAAGATTTTGGTAAAATGAAAGATAAATATTTGAGTAGATTAAAGAAATTACAATCTAAATTTGGTGGATTGAAGGATAGTGACACTCTTGCTTTATATCATCAAAAATGGTGGGAAATATTTGTATATTTAAAATGGCCTGGTGATAAAAAAACCTTAACGGATAAAATAACAAAGGGATTAGTTAAAAGATGGGCTTTCTTTGATAAAAAATATTCAATACCTATGATGAAAAACGATATAAAAGATGAAAAACAATTAGAATGGGTGTTAAACTTTGATAAAAACGACCACGCAAAACAAGTAAAAGAAAATATGAAACCATTTGAAATTTTATTCTTTGATGTTGGAGCTGAAATATTAAAAAATGTAGAAGGGTTTATGGCTGCTAATCCAAGTAAAGCAATTCAAGGAATAAGAAAAAAATTAAGTAGTTCTATTTCAAAAGTAAGAAGTGGTGGTGATATTAAAAAATTAAAAACATTAAAATTACAATTAGACAAGTTGAATAAGATTGGTGGAACAAAAGCTATTGTACCGAGTGAAGGTGTTGTTTTTAAGTATAAAGGTAAAACATATAAATTCACTGGTGCATTTGCTCCAATAAATCAAATTACAGGTTTAATTTCATTTTGATATATTTATATATGACAAAGAATATTTAGAGGTATTTATGAGTAAAAATATGCAAAAAGTCCAAGATATGGTGGACGGAAATTATAAAAATAAAACACAAATTGGATATGGTGACCAAGAAACAAAACATCGTTCAGTTGGTGATAAATGGACAGATAGTGATGGGTATGATTGGGAACAGTGTGATGGTTATCAAGTAAAAAGTGGTGGTAGTATGGCAACTAGGGGAATAGCTGATAATTGTTCAGGATGTGAAAAATTTATATCAAAACCCTGGGATAAAGATACATATAAAGCCGATGGTAGATGTTATCATTGTCAACTTAATTATGAATTAGATTTAAAATTTGAAGCACCAATAAGATGGTTTGCTTATAGAAGATTAAAAGATTTTCAAAATATGAAATCTATTGAAAAAGAATTACTTCAATGGATTGATGAAAATGAAAAAATGTTAAAAGAAAATCCATTTGATAAGAGAGTGGCGAATGCTCTTGCAAATGGTGAAGTGGAATTAACAATAAACAAAAACAAAACAATGAATTAGGAGAAATACTATGGATTGGGTATTAGCTAATTGGGAATGGATAATGTTAGGATTTTACACATTAGAAAAAATCGTAAAATTATCACCAAGTAAAAAAGACGATATCATTTTTGATACTGTTCTTAAACCAATATGGGATAAATTACCATTTGGTAAATAATAATGTTTAGTAAAATAAAAAAATATGTTATAGGATTTTTTGTTTTATGTGGTGGAGTTCTTGTCGCTTTTCTATCAGGTCGAAGTGCGGGTAGAAAAGATGAGAAACTTAAAGGATTAAAAAAAGATTCTAAAAGAGTTTCTGATTTACTAAAAGATAAAAAGAAGTCACAAAAAGCAATTAACAAGAGTTTAGATAGTAAGAAAAAAGCTCTAAAAGACATTAAAAACAAAAAATATAAGAAAAAGAAAGTTTCTAAAAAAGAAGCATCTGATTTCTTAAAAAACTTTAGCAAGGAGAAAAAATAATGGCAGCTGGAAATGGTGATCAATCAATTCAAGAAGAAGAGGTTATGCCAGGTGAAGGTGGTAATAACTTAGGTAATATTGGTGCACCTGTACCATTAATTGATGGAGATCATAATATAGTAACTAGACAATGGATAATTGAAGGAACTGGACAAGTATATAGTGGACTAGTTTTAAATTATGCTGGAAGAACTTTTACAACAACTACAGGTGCTTATGAAGGAATTTTTTCAAGACCTCTATCCGTTTCTACAACGGGTGGAAATCAACCTGAAGGAATAGGTAGAAAATTACCTGGACCAACTAGAAGAGGAAATGGAAATATAACTCCAGGAGGACCATCAGATGGACAACAAAATCAAGGTGGTGGAGGATATTAATGAATAAAATATTATCAATATTATTATTAACATTCATATTCACACAAGAACCTATCTTAAATGAAGAAATAGGAGAACCTTGTCCTCCTGTATGTGAGGGAACTTGTTTATCAGAAGAAGAAACACAAGGTTTGTTTAATAATATTAAAGAACTACAATTTGATTTAGATAAATCTCTTGAAATTAATGGAAATTTAAATCTTCAAATTATAGATTATGATAAATCTATATTGAATTATAAAGAACAAATTAAACTTAATGAAGAACAAATAAAAATCAAAGAAGATATGATTAAAACAATAAAACCAAAATGGTATGAAAACAGATATTTATGGTTTTTTGGTGGTATCTTTCTTACATCAGGTACTGTTTATTTAGCAGGACAATTGGATTAAAATGAGTAAAGACCTAAAACAAGCGATACAAAGAGAATATCTTAAATGTGCACAAGACCCTGTGCATTTTATGAGAAAATATTGCACAATTCAACATCCTAAACGGGGAAAAGTTAAATTTGATTTATATCCTTTTCAGGAAAGATGTTTAACTGAATTTAAAGACAATCGTTACAATATAATTCTTAAAGCTCGTCAATTAGGTATTTCAACTTTATCAGCTGGTTATGCATTATGGATGATGTTGTTTCATAATGATAAGAACATATTGGTAATTGCTACTGGTAAAGATACTGCTAAAAACCTTGTTACAAAGGTAAGAGTAATGTATGAAAATTTACCACAATGGTTGAAAACAGGAACAGAAGAGATAAATAAACTATCATTAAGATTTAAAAATGGTTCACAAATAAAGGCAATTGCTTCTAATGAATCTGCTGGTCGTTCAGAAGCATTATCACTTCTTATACTTGATGAGGCCGCATTTATAGATAAAGTAGATACAATATGGACTGCTGCACAACAAACACTAGCAACTGGTGGTGATTGTATAGCTCTTTCTACACCTAATGGTGTGGGTAATTGGTTTCATCAACAATGGGTAGGTGCTGAAAGTGGAGATAATGAATTCAATACTATTAGACTTCATTGGACTGACCATCCTGATAGAGATGAAGCTTGGAGAAAAGAACAAGATAAGGTATTAGGTCCTTCACAAGCAGCTCAAGAATGTGATACAGACTTCCTAACCTCTGGACAATCAGTAGTCGACCCTGCAATTCTACAATGGTATAAAGAAAATATGGCAGAAGCTCCTGTTGAAGAACAAGGAATAGATAGAGGTATGTGGGTATTTAGACAACCCAATTATACAAAAGAATATATAGTGGTTGCTGATGTGGCTCGTGGTGATGGGAGTGACTTTTCTGCTTGTCAAGTATTTGAAGTAGAAGATATGGAACAAGTTGCAGAATATAAAGGACAATTGTCTACTACAGATTACGGAAACTTCTTAATTGAAGTTGCAACAAAATATAACGATGCATTACTTGTAGTTGAGAACAATAATATCGGTTGGGCTACAATACAAACAATTATAGATAGAGGATATAAAAATCTATTCTATCAATCAAAAGATTTACAAGTTGTTGATGTAGAACATAACATATCAAACAAATACAGAGCACAAGATAGAAGTATGGTTCCTGGATTTTCAACAACCGTAAAAACAAGACCACTTATTGTGGCGAAGATGGAAGAATATACAAGAGAAAAATTAGTAAAATTACATTCCAATAGACTTATAGATGAATTATTTGTATTTATTTATAAGACTGGAATAACAAATGCAAAAGCAGAAGCAATGCAAGGTTACAATGACGACTTAGTTATGTCTTATTCGATAGCACTTTGGGTTAGAGATACAGCTCTACGAATACAAAAAGATAAAAATAATCAACAATGGGCCCTAATGGATTCAATGTTAAAGTCAAATGGAAATAAACCAGATATGACAGTTGGTTTTAGTAAAGGTTCTATTGGACAACCTACTTCAAACCCATACGAAATGGAAGTAAAAGGTGAAAAAGAAGATTTAACTTGGTTAATTAAATAAATAAGAGGTAAAGATGGCAGACGAAAACATATTAACGAGACTTGGTAAATTATTTCAATCAAGTATAGTATTAAGAAAAACAGAAGGTGGACAAGTAAAAGTAAAAGATGTAGATTTTACTCAAACAGCTTTAACATCTAACTTTATTGATAGATATAATAAGATACATTCAGGTGGTTATGGCCAATCAGCATTTTCAGCTAAACAAAATGCTCAGGCATACGATATAGCTAGAAAAGAATTATTTAGAGATTATGAATTAATGGATGCAGACCCGATTATATCATCTGCATTGGATATTTATTGTGACGAATCTACCGTTGATAATATTGAAAATAGAATTTTAAATATAAAAACCGATAATCCAAAGGTTGCAAAAATATTACATAATTTATTTTATGATGTAATGAATATTGAATTTAATTTATGGTCTTATATAAGAAATATGACTAAATATGGTGATTTTTATTTACATTTGGATATATTAGATAAATATGGTATTGTAAATGTAAAACCTCTTTCAGTATATGAAGTAACAAGAATGGAAGACCATGATCCATCTAATCCAAAACTTGTTCAATTCCAATTAGATGAATACACGGAAATGTCACAAAATTCAAAACCTGGAAAAATGTATGAAAATTATGAAATTGCTCATTTCAGAAATTTAGCTGATACTAATTACCTACCTTATGGTAAATCAATGTTGGAAGGTGCAAGAAGAGTATTTAAACAATTAACTCTTATGGAAGACGCTATGTTAATACATAGAATGATGAGAGCACCTGAGAAAAGAATATTCAAAGTAGATATTGGTAATATACCTCCATCAGAAGTTGATAACTTTATGCAACAAATAATTAATAAAATGAAAAAAACACCTGTTATAGACCAAAATACTGGTGATTATAATTTAAAATATAATATGGAGTCAATTACAGAGGATTATTATTTACCTGTTAGGGGCGGTGACAGTGGAACATCTATTGATACTTTACCAGGTTTAGGAAATGATGGTGCAATTGAAGATGTTGAGTATCTTAAAAACAAAATGATGGCAGCATTAAAAATACCAAAAGCATTTCTTGGGTATGATGAGAATGTAGGTTCAAAAGCTACATTAGCAGCAGAAGATGTTAGATTTGCAAGAACAATTGAAAGATTACAGAAAATTATATGTGCAGAACTTGAAAAAATAGCTATTGTTCATTTATATACACAAGGATTTGATGATGCCGAGTTAATTAATTTTGAATTAGAATTAACAAATCCATCAATGATACATGCACAAGAAAAACTTGAATTATTAACACAACAAACTGATATTGCTAATAATTTGTTAGAACAAAAAATTATGTCTCGTGAATGGATATATGATAATATATTTGATTTAAATGACCAAGATAAAAAAGATATATTTGAAGGTATTGTTGAAGATACAAAACAGAAATTTAGATTTGAACAGATTGAAACTGAAGGCAATGACCCAGTCGAAGGTGGTGTACCATCAACAGAAGAAGAAGATTTTGAAATGGCTAGACGAGGTGACTGGGGTGGTGATAGACGAAGTGGAACTGGTAAGAAAGAATTCGGTAATGAATACAATGCCAAAGACATAAAAGATGCAACAAAGTATGAAAGAGAACGATATGGTAAACGAGAATTCAAAGGTGGTTCTCCATTGGCTACATCTAAAGGTGGAACGATTGTTGCAAGAGAAGGGTTACTAAATTCACTCAAACAGAAGTTTGGAAAAGATTTAGATAAGTCTATGTTAAATGAAGAAATTATTTTAGAAGAAGACGAATAAATATAATGTATTTAATAAAAACTTTATATTTATATATGAATAAATACATAGATAGAAGTAAAAACGGAGATAACAAATGCCAAAAATAAAGCATAATAAAATCCGTAATACAGGTTTGCTGTTTGAATTTTTATTAAGACAAATTACATCAGATGTCTTAAATAAAACTAATGGTAAAGCTGTAAGTATCGTTAAACATAGATTTAATGAGAATACGGAGTTAGGTAAGGAATTAGCCTTATATAATATATTGATTAATAAAAAATTTAGGGATGATAAAAAAGCTAATTACTTTATTAATGAAGTTATTAATTCAAGAAAGATTTTAAATAATTCTATTTTAAAAAGAGAAAGATATAATTTAATAAAAGAAATTCAATCCAATTATAATCTTCAAAGCTTTATGTCTTCAAAGGTTGGCAATTATAAAACTTATGCTTCTGTCTATAAGTTGTTTGAGTACTCAAATTTATCTCCTGATGAAAAAACAGAATCATTTTTTAATTTAGTTGAACATGTAACAACCAATGACAAAAGTATTAAATTATCAGAAACCATTAAAAAATTACCAGATGATGAAGATTTAAGAATTTTAACTTACAAAACTCTTTTAGAGAAATTTAATCAAAAATATACAAAATTAAGTGGAATTCAAAAGAACTTACTTAGAGAGTATATTAATAATATTTCAAATACAAATTCTTTAAAAGACACTCTGAAAGAGATTGTCAAAGCTTTAAGAGATGATTTACAAACATACTCTAAAAATCTTAAAGATAAAGTTGTAAAAATCAAAATGAATGAAGCTATAAAATCTATTAACAAATTCTGTGGTATTAATGATAAATCAGATGTTGTTAAAGATGAGTATGTAGTTCAAACAATGAGATATTTGGAACTCTTAAAGGAGTTGAAGAAAAGTGGAAATAAAAAACAGAAAGTTATTTAAAGAGTTAGTGAAAAAACTAACACTTGAACTTTTAGACGAAGAAAGTTTAGAAGAAATGACAGCTACAGGTAACATAGCTGGATATTCAACACCATTTGCATTTACAGGTACAAATAAAAAAGGTAAGAAAAAAAAGAAACAAATTTCTACAAATAGTACTGGATATGATGTTGTAAGTGAAGCTCTTGATGATAAAGATTTAAAACAAATAACAAAATTAATAAGAAATGTCGTTGGTGATATATTAAGAGATATATGGCTTAAACGAACAGCTTGGAAATAGGAGATATTTAGATGGCAAAATATAAACCAGAAGGAAAAAAACAAGTACCTGGAAGTCTTCCACCCAATGCATATGATAGATCAACGAAGCCAGCAAGATGTACTTTTACAAAAACACCAAATTATGTTCTTGTAACTAAAACGATGACATTGCCTTGTGGATTTTATTTCGGTAGTTCAGCATCTTTTGCAGATTTGGGTGCAGCTGGAAAATCAGCTACTGGACATTATGATACTGACTGGGGTCTTTTAACTGTTGGGACTAGATTGGATATACATCCAACTGCTTGGACTGGAAGTGCAGATGACGATGGTAATATTAGATTTGTTTATAAAAGTGGATTATCAACAGGAGGAAGATAATGAATAAAAATTTATTAGTTGATTATATTCCGTTTGAAGTAACACCAGAACAAATTAATGAGTCTATTACAAGTAATAATGGTAGATTAGTTGTGAAGGGTGTGTTACAAAGAGCAGAAGCAAAAAATCAAAATGGTAGAGTTTATCCAAAAGATACTTTAATGAGAGAAGCTAAAAAATATGCACAAGTTCAAATTGCTGAACGAAGAGCGTTAGGTGAACTTGACCATCCAGATTCTTCTGTTGTAAATTTAAACAATGTATCACATAATATATTAGAGATGCATTGGAAAGGTGATGATTTAGAAGGAACTGTTGAAGTTCTTGGAACACCAGCAGGAAACATATTAAAAGAATTATTTAAATCAGGTATTAAACTTGGTATATCATCAAGAGGACTTGGTTCAGTTAAAGAGATACATGAAGCTGAAGGTGAAGATACTGTAGAAGTTCAACCTGATTTTGAATTAATTGCATTTGATTTTGTATCAAATCCATCTACACACGGAGCTTTCTTATCACCAACAAACGAAGGAAAATTAAACGAAAGTGCGGGTGCTTGTGATTTAGCAACTGGTACTTGTTGTCACGATTGTAAAGTTGAATCTATAATTAACGATATATTCAGAGGAGAATAAAGTGGATTATAAGAAAATGATGGGATATGGTGATAAAAAGAAAGTTACCAAAAAACAATCAAAACCTAAAAAAAACAAAGTTTTAGAAGGTATTAAAACAGAATTAAATGAGTGGAATGATACAACTTTTAAAAATATGCCAAAAAGATGGAGTGGCGCTATGGATAAGGGTTTAACTGAATATGAAAAAGAAAGAATGAATGAAGGTCCAGCTTTCGAATATAAAAAACACGCTAAAAACATAGATAAATCATTAAAAGGATTACAAAAGTCTTATTTAGATTTCTATGAATTATTAAGAAAAAAAGGATTAGATGATGACGCTTCTAACTTTCTTGATAATTATAAAAAGAATGTAGTTGATTTTACAAAAAAATATAAAAAAGATTTTAGAAAGTTAATGTAATGCCAGCCAAATCTAAATCACAACAAAGATTTTTTGGTGTCGTTAAAGGTATCCAAAAAGGTACTGGAAAAGGTACAGGTAAAGCTAAAAAAGCAGCAACAGATATGAGTTCAACAGATGTTGATGATTTTGCTTCAACGAAACACAAAGGATTACCAAACAAGGTGAAAAGAGAACAACGAGTTAGAGAATTGATTAAAAAAATAGTTCGTGAAGAGATGGCTAAAATGAATGAGGATTTCGCTGGTGCACTTCCAAAGCAGTTGAGGAAAAAATTTGATAAAGGTAGACAGAAACAATCAGAAGTTCTTGGGTATAAATTAACTGGAACACCAGATATAAAAACAGAAATTGATGATGCTACAGTTAAAGAAGCTAAAAAAAGAGATTACAAAGCAGAATACAAAAAATTTCAATCATCTACTAAATCTAAAAAGTATAGAGCTGAATTAAATGCTTACAATAGAAAAAAAGGAACATATGGAAATGGTGATGGAAAAGATGCATCACATAAAGGTGGAAAGATTGTAGGATTTGAAGCAGAATCAAAGAATAGAGGAAGAAGAGAAAAGAGTAGATTGAAAAAAGAAGGGAAACTTAACGAACTAGAACAGAAGCATAAAACCTTCTTTTTAAATCAAATTGAAAAAGACATTACAAGTCTTAAAGGTCAAATCGCATATGCTAAAGATAAGGTTAATTACAAAGGAACACCTGATTGGGAAAAGAAAGAATTTAAAGCAGTTTTAAAAGACTTACTGAAAGATTTAAAAGATATGATTGCTCGTCAAAAGAGAGTTAAAAAATGGGAAGTAGATGAAGGAAAACTTACAGAAGATTTCAAAAACAACGAATGGGAAGTATATGTTGCAGATGAAAATCGTAAAGAAAAAATTGTGAAAGTGGCTAAATCTAAAAGAGCTGCAGTTATTCTCTATAATAAATTGATTAAGACGGATAAATATCACGAAGTTGGAATGAGAGTAATTAAAGAAGGAAAAATTAACGAAAGAATGGACAAACGAAAAGCAGCTACTATTCTAAAACAAATTGGTGGAAATAGATTTATCGCTATGACTGGTGCTAAAGGATTTGCTTTTTCAAACAAATATATGTCATTCAAGATAGGTAGAAACTCAAAGGGAATTAACTTTGTAAGAATAGGTCACAATGCAAAAGATTTATATGATATGGAATTTGGTTTCGTTAGTACAAAAGGAATTAAAGTTAAAAAGAAAGTTAAAGATGTATATGCAGATATGTTAGGACAAATATTCAAAAAACATACAGGAATGAATGTGAGACTATAATGATTAAATTAAAACAATTATTAAATGAAGAATTTTTAACAGAAGGAACTCGTTGGAATGTTGGTGTTGAAATGCCAAATGGAAAAGTAACCGCTGTTTATGGACATTATGATGGATATCCACAATATGTTGGAAAACTATTAAAAAAATATTATAGTCAAGGTGGAAAAGTAAGAGATTTGGTTAAACTTGGTAAACAAGGTATTTCTACATTAGACAAAAGTATGAAAGGTGGAAAAGACCATTCATTCAATAATCCAAAAGATGGAGAAACTGTATTTTATGGTAGAGATAGAGGTGAAAAAGGTAATATGACTCGTACATATAAAAATAGAGAAGAATTTGGAAGAAGATTTGGTGAAGAATTTGGATATGTTTGGTCTATGAAAGAAAAAAAATGGTATTATTTTGACCATCGTGGAAACCAAAAGGAATTATAATGATTAAATTAAAAGACTTATTATTATCAGAAGGAAAATATAAATTCAAAGGTAAGTATTTACATGTAGCGGGTGGTGGATTAACATCAATACCAACAAGAAATGAAAGAGAAAGAATTATATTTCAAATAAAGAATGAAAAATTTAAACTTTATGATAATGGATTTAATGAGTTTCATTTAATTGGTGATAGAAATGATTATTATCCAAAGGGACAAAAAGATTTATTAAAATTTTTAAATAAAGAAAAAGCAAAATTTATTGGAATTGGTAAAAGATGAAACTAAAAGATTTAATAATAGAAAAGAAAGATGATAAAATACGAGTTCAAGGTGTTGGTATATTTACTTATAAAACATTAAAAAAGAATGTTGAAAAAAAATTAAAAGATTTAACGAGAAGAAATAAGCAAGGTGCTCATTATGGTGTTAAAGAAAACCAATTTAAGATGTTACAAGCTATGTGGTTAGCATTAAATGATTATGAGGAGAATAATTAGTGAAATTAAAAAAATCACAATTAAAACAAATCATTAAAGAAGAAATTCTTGAATTAGGTAAGGTTTATACTGATAAAGATAAACCACCTTTTAAACTTAATGAAGGTAATAAATGGTCTGATAATTGGTGGAAGGCTACCAAAAAATTATTAGATTCTATTAGTTGGGTTAGTGCTTTAACATATGCACCGAAAATTCCAAAGGTAGTTAAACAAGATAAAAAAATGAGAAAATTAGTTGATGAATTACTTAAACAATACGATAGAATAGAAAAGCATGTCGATAAAATGAATTATATGAGTATCAAAGAAGGAAAAATGACAGAAGCTGGATTTGGTGGAGTTCAATCAGGACCTAAATTTTCATCACCAGAAGCTAAAAAAGTAGTTGATGGTGCTTTAAAACAATATGCAACAGATTTAAGAAAATTACAATATAGAGTTGTAAAAGATTGGATGTCAAAGGCAAAGAGTGGTGTGATTGATTTTTTTGATTTAGTTAGAGGTTTTGAAAGAGGTGATATATCAAGAGCTTATCCTTATGAAACAAAATTTTTACAGAGTGTATTAACACGAGATAAAATAGTCGACAGATTTAGAAAATATTTCGGTGGTAAAAAGTCAATGAATAACAGAACAGCTAAAAAGAGGTAATTATGGCAGCTACTAATAAAGAAATAATTGAAAAGTTAGAATGTTTAGAAGCTAGATATTCAAATGGACAACTTGATGAGATACATCAGACAGTAAATGAAATAAAAGAAATTCTTTTAGACCCTGAAGATGGGTTGATTGTTCGTGTTAATAAAAACACATATTGGAGAAAAGAATTGGATGCAGATGAATTTAAAGCCTTATTGAGGTGGAAACAAACCGTAACACATGCTATGTGGGTAGCTTACACGGCGTTAACAGGAATTATAGTAAAAATAGTATTTTTTTAACAGGAGAAAAAAATGGCAAAACTAAAAAATATATTAAAAGAGGTGTTTGAAGATGTTCGACAAGTTGATAAACACAAAGTAATTGAAGGTGTTAAAAACTATGGCATTGTCGGAAAATCACTTTATAATAATAGTAACATAATGGAAGTTGCAAAACAACTTGCACAAGTAGCTGAACAAGCTCATCATCACATTCTTGGTGAAAACGATGATTGGTTCGACAAAATTTCAGTTAATAAAAATATGAAGCATTTGAAAGGTAGTGTTGTTGAATTTCAAAAAACTGCTAAAGAAGCTCATATGTTAAACCAAAGATTAACAGGTCTTTATGAAGATATTGGACATGTTCTTAATCGTTATTATGATATATCAGAAGGTGAAGATTTCATTGATGATAAAGAAGCTTCAACTGATTTTGATGATTTAAAAGATAAAGATGTTGATAATGATGGTTCAGTTGATGATGAAGATTCTTACCTTCACAAAAAATTAGGAACTATCGCTAAAAAAGATGAATCAGTGGGTGATTCTCAAAATATGGACCAAGTTGATAGACCAGATTCACCAGCTAAAGATGGTAGAGATAATGAAAATGAAGCTTTAGATAGGGATAGAACTGCTAATAGTGGTGGAGATGAAGACGATTTAGCTGCTAGAGATGGTGAAGAAATGCAAGAAACTAAAATAAGATTCAAAGATATCAAAGGTGGGGTGGTTGGAATACCTGCACTTGGCCAAATTGCTAGGAAATTTACTGGAAAATAGTAATTTATGGATTTAATTCATCATCTAACTCATTTGGTTTTATATAGTGCTTTAATTTGGCAAATAGTTTTAGGATGTTATATTTTACTGATATGGGTTTCAAAAAACTTTAAGTTTCATCAATCTCCTGTTATAAATGTTGGTGAAACAAAAGGATTTAACTATCCAATAGAAGAAACAAAAGTTAAAAAAGATATGGGACCTATTGAAGTAGATGTAAACAAGTCGATGATAGTGGACACAAAATCAGATGAGAGTAGTGTTAAAGTAGATGAAAAAATTAAGGGTAAAGTGAAAACCCAAAAAGATAAACTTAAAAAGTTGAGAGGTTAATATGGCAAAAGGCTTAGATTGTGGAACAAGTTATTATATAACAGCCACAGAAAAAAGTATGAAAAAACAAAGGAATGTATTCTTAACCGTTGATGGAGATGCAAATCAAGTTAAACGAATGTTAAAAAGACAAAGAATACCATTTGTTGAAAAAGCAGGTAAGGTTCACATTGTTGGACAACATGCTTTTAACTACGCACAAATATTTAGTACGACAGAATTAAAGAGACCAATGTCTCAAGGGTTATTAAACCCGAAGGAAAAAGATGCACTACCTGTATTGAATGCGATTATAGGTGAGTTGGTTGGAAAAGCTAAAAAAGATGAAGTATGTGTTTATTGCATACCAGCAAAACCAATCGACCAAACAAGAGAAGTTTCTTATCACGAAGATGTATTGAAACAGATTATTGAAACATATGGATACAATGTCAAAGTTATAGAGGAGAGTGTTGCTCTCGCTTATGAAGGACTTGTAGATAATGATTTAACAGGGATTGCAATATCTATGGGTGCTGGTATGTGTAATATATGTGTGATGTATCAAGGGATGAGTGCACTCTCTTTCTCTGTAGCAAGAGGTGGAGATTGGATTGATGAAAATGTAGCAAGTGATTGTGGTGTTACAAAGGCAAAAGTGATAAGTATAAAAGAAAGTTCAAGTAATTTAGATTTAACAAAAAGTGCGATAAATGATATTTATCAAGAGGGAAGTGATGAGTACAATATCATTAATGCTATTAGAAGTTATTATGGGGCATTAGTTAATTACTTATTAACAAACTTAAAACATCAGTTTGAGAATGCTGAAAGTGTACCGAACTTCCCTAACGATGTTCCCGTTGTATTTGGTGGGGGAACAGCATTAGTTAAAGGTTTTATGGATGTAGTAGGTGAACAATTTAATCAAGATGAGTTCCCTATACCAGTATCAAAATTTACATTAGTAGAAGATGCTCACACAGCAGTCGCAAGAGGTTGTTTGAGTGAAGCACAACTCATAGAGGAGGAAGAGGGTGAAACTAACGAAAAGTCAGCTTAAAGAGTTAATCAGACATTCAATTGGGTCTATTGTATCAGAAGAAGATGTGATGGATAAAAAAATTAAGTATAAAGATGCTGAAGGTAACGAAAAAGAAGGTACTATTGGTGGAATCTTAAAAAAAGGTGAAGATCATCCTGCTCACAAAAAAGCTAAATCTATAGCTGATAAAAGTAAAGAAAAAAAACCAAAAATAACTAAAAAAACAAAGATTTCAGCTGACCCATTTGGTGATAAAGATAAACCTCCTTTCAAAGGTGGAAAACCTGAAAAAGATGATGATGATGAATATGATGTAGGTGGTCCTTCTTATCCAAAAGTTCCAAAAGGTGTAAAAACATCTGCAGATGCAAAAGGTGTTATGAAAGCTAAAGATTTATCTAAACAAGCGATGGATAAGGGTGAAGTAAAAACTCCACAACCAAGTGATTTCGATGGCGATATGGATAAATATTTAGATGCTTTAAATCAACATATGAAAGATGTAGAGTCAAAAGTTGAAAAACAAAAAGCTAAAAAGTTGTCAAAAATAGAAAAGGAAATGGATAGTGCGGTTGATGATGCAAATGCACGATTAGATGCTTTAGAAAAAGAATTGAAAAATAAAAAAGAATCAGTTAAAGAATCAAAACCAAAAAGATTCACTGTAAAAGAAGTTCAAAAATGGATGAAAACTCTTGAAGAAAATAGATATAAAAGAGTATATAATGCTGATTGTCGTAGAGTTTCTTGGATGGCAAACAATATGAATGAAGATATAGCTAATATGCCTAAATCAATGAGTAAGAAATGGACAAAGGCTCAATACGGAAGAGAAAGATATTTGGCAAAAGAGTTCTTGAAATCTAAATTGGATAAACTTAAAGAACAACTTAATGAACAAAAATTAAGAAAAGCAATTAGAGAAATTTTAAAAGAACAATTGATTTTAAATGAATATACTGGAGCGGGGAAACCAATACCTCGTAATAAAGCTAAACATTTATTCGTTCCTGAAAATCAAATGATAAGGTTTTCAAGAGTATTTAAAAAATTAATTCAAAAAGGTCTTGTTTATATTGGTGACCAATCTAAAGAAAAGAAAAAAATAACAAAACATTACACAATTACAGTGGATAAAAAAATGTACAATAATTTATTAGATGTATTGATGAGTAAAAATTTTAAAGTAAAAACTTAAATAAGAGGTATTATGAAAAAAAAGAAAAATTTTAGGCGAAAACCTAAAAAAGATTTACAAGGTTTACAAGTAGAAGTATATGATGGACAAGTAGAAAAGGCGATAAGAATTTTCAAAAAAAAGGTTAAAGAGAGTAACATAATGTTAGATTTAAGAAAAAAATCTTATTATGAGAAACCATCAAAACTTCGTAGAGAAAAAAAGAATTTAGCAATATTAAGAAATCAATATAAAGTAGAAAAAGATAAAAATAATTATTAGTTTTTAATAAAAACTTTATACTTATATACATAAGACTTACCAAATACACCGCCAATCTTATGCGGTGTCTAAATATAACTTAACAAATATTAAGTTTCCTAATAAACTTATTCCAAATAAAAATATTATGAGGAGAAATATCATGGGTGATATTCTAAAAGAAGCTATTGCAGATGCTAAAGCAGTTCGTGAAACTGCATTAGAAAATGCTAAAATGGCTTTAGAAGAAGCATTCACACCTCAATTGAAGTCTATGCTTTCAGCTAAACTTAAAGAAGATGAATTTGGTGATGAGGAAGAATTTCCTGTTACTGATGAAGACGAAGAGTTTGGTGGTGAGGAAGAAGTTCCTGCAGAAGAAGGCTATTATGAAGACGAAGAAGTGGGTGAAGAAGAACCTGTTGCTGATGAATTTCCTGCTACTGATGAAGATGAAGAATTCGGTGGTGAAGAGGAAGTTCCTGGTGAAGAAGATGTTGTTGAAATTAACGGCGTTAAATATGCACCAGTAGTTGCTGAAGAAGAAGGCGAAGAAGTACCAGGTGAAGAAGAAACAGGTGAAAATAATCTTGATTTAGAATCTATTATTAAAGAGCTTGAATCTGAACTTCAAGAACAAGACGATGCATATGATGAAACAGGCGATAAATCCGACAAAAATGGCGGAATTAAATCTTCCGATCTTGCCGAAGGTGAAGATGAAGAAGAAGAAACTGTTGAAGAAGAATATGAAATTCGTCTTGAAGGTGAAGATGAGGATGAAGAGCCTGTTGAGGAGCAATCTGACTCTTCTAAAATTGGTAATGGTGACAACAAAGTAGATGTTGCTGATGCTAATGATGAAGAAGATCCAGAAGGTGGTCCTGGAACAAAAGTATATTCTGAATTAAAAGAGTATAAAGAAGCTGTTAAATTCTTGAAAGACAAACTTCATGAGGTTAATATCTTGAATGCTAAATTATTATTTACAAACAAATTGTTCAAACAATTTACACTAGATAATAATCAAAAACTAAAAGTTGTTGAAACTTTTGACAGAGCTCAAACTACAAGAGAGATTAAACTTGTTTATTCAACTCTTGCTGAACAATTCAACGACAATGGTTCAATTGTAACTCGTAAATCAATTAAAGAATCAGCTAGTTCTGCTGTAAGTTCAACTAAACCTTCTAAAGAATCTCGTAAAGTGATTACTGAAGAAAATCAAGTTGCTAACAGATTCAAAAAACTTGCTGGTTTAGTAAAATAATGGGAGATAATCAATGAGTGATTATGTAAACGATGCTCTTTTAGGAGCATCTCCTTATAAAAAACAACAAGATGAATCGAAAGGTCTCGTTAATAAATGGGATAAAACGGGTCTTCTTGATGGTTTGAATGAGGATTTTCAAAAAAATGGTATGGCTGTCTTACTTGAAAACCAAGCTAGACAACTTATCAATGAGAATTCAGCAACTAGTGGTCGTGCCGCAGGCACTACAGCTGGTGCTAGTTCAGAAGAATGGTCTGGGGTTGCATTACCGTTAGTTCGTAGAATTTTCGGTGAGATTGCATCTCAAGACTTCGTATCAGTTCAACCAATGAACTTACCTTCTGGTCTCGTATTTTACCTAGATTTTAAATATGGTAAAACAGGAAATCAAGGTCAAAGTTTTGGTGGCGGAACTGCTGGTGGTTTAGGTTCAGGTGTGCCTGGTGAAGATGTAAGTTCAATTCACGGTAAAACAGGTCCTAACTCTCCATCAGGTTCATCATCTCCATATGGAGTTGGTGGTCTTTATGGTGCTGGTAGATATGGATATTCTCTTGACTTAGTTGAAGGAACAATTGCTGCAGGTACTGTAGCTGCAACTTCTGCTTCTGCAACTTATAAAGATATTAACTTTAATCAAGAGTATTCAGCTTCTTTAGGTAATTTGTTCACAGTAACTGTACCTACAACTGGCCTTACAAGACCAGATCACAAAGCTGCAAGATCTTGGGTAATCAGTTCTTCTAACTATGTTTCAGCTTCATATCCACAATTTACAAAAGTGAATGATGCAGAAACATCAGTAACATTTGTAGTTTCTGGTTCTAGTGGGTTCTTAACATCAGGTTTTGAAGCAGCTGCTATTTATGTTCAATATGCTGAACAACCAACTGAAGCTGTCAGAGGTGACTTTGAGGATTCAACTGGTGATGCTACATCTGATACATTACAAATACCTGAAGTTGACTTACAATTAAGAAGTTCAGCTATCGTTGCTAAAACAAGAAAACTAAAAGCTGTATGGTCTCCAGAGCTTGCTCAAGACTTAAACGCTTATCATTCTGTTGACGCTGAAGCTGAATTAACTTCAATGTTATCTGAATACATCTCAATGGAAATCGATTTAGAAATCCTTGATATGTTAATTCAAGATGCTGTAACTGAAGATTACTGGAGTGCTACACCAGGTGAGGACTATGATGGTTCTGGTACTGGTGAAAACAACTGGGCAATTACAACATTCTACGGAACACGATTTGAATGGTATCAAACTCTATTAGGTAAAATCCAAAAGGTTTCTAACGAAATCCAAAGATTAACCCTTAGAGGTGGTGCTAACTTCGTGGTTGTATCCCCAACTGTTGCTACAATCCTTGAATCTATTCCAGGATATACAGTAAACACAGATGGACTTAAAACTCAATTTGCGGCTGGTGTTCAAGTTGCAGGACAATTACAAAACAGATTTACTGTTTATAAGAATCCTTATATGACTGAAAACACAGTTCTTGTTGGATTTAGAGGTTCAAACTTCCTTGAAACAGGTGCGGTTTACGCTCCATATGTTCCATTGATTATGACACCTCTTGTGTATGATCCATCTGACTTCACTCCAAGAAAAGGTGTGATGACCAGATACGCTAAGAAAATGATTAGACCTGAATTTTATGGTAAAATCTTCTGTAAAGATTTAAACTTAGTATAAGTTAATTAATTCTTTACTGATTTAGTTGAAAAGCCCCCTTTATTTAGGGGGTTTTTCTTTTGTATTGATATTTATATATGAATTATATTTTATAATTTACTAGCTAAAGTAGTCACTAAACATAGTTAGTATAAAAAAATTAACAACCTAGAGAGTAGTGACTCAACATTTAGGAGAAATTAAATGGCAAAAAGAATAGGAAAGTATAAAGTAAGTGCTAAAGAAAGTGCTGTATCTTTAGTAGATGGTGGTACGGCTACTGGAGCAATAATCAATGCTACTAAAACTATAACTTCAGGTGGTGATGCAGTAGATGTAAGTGGTATTAATGTATTAATTGTAGATAAATCTGGTGGAAATGTAACTATCGGTGGACTTACAGGTGGTGTTGCGGGGCAAGTAGTTCAAGTAGTAAGTACAGATGTTACAAATAACTTAATCATAGAACATAATGAAGGTGGTGGTAATCAAGATATTCATGTCGGAAATGGTGATATAACATATACTGCAACCGCAGGTGGTTTAACTTTGGTTTGTGTTGGGTCAACATGGACAGCAATTCAAGGTCATGATTTATCATAATAACTAAACCTTAAAACAATAAACAACTTAAAAGGGTGGGATTTTTATCTTACCCTTTTTTGTTTTAATTGATATTTATATATGAAGAATTACACCTATTTGGAGAAATAAATGTCAAAATTTAATTACTTATATTCAGACCCATTAACTGCAAATCAAGTTGTAGGACAAACTCCCTATGGAATATATGATAATGATGAAACTTTTCAAGAAGAAAGTATTCAGGTTGTTAAATATGTTGCACAAAAACTTGGACATCCCGTTATGCAATTGGAGTTTAATAGTGGTTCAATATATGCCTGTTTAGAAGAAGCAGTTTCTGAATATTCAGCACAAATAAATTATTATAATACAAAAAATTGGTTATGGGAACATTATGGTTCAACAGCTAGAGAAAGTGGTTCAGCATTGGGTAGTACAGGTTCACATGAACCAGAATCTCCACATTTGGGTACAACATTTATGTTAGCTGAACAATATGGTGAGGCTGTAAATGTTGGTGGTGGATTAACATTATATTCAGGTTCATTATCTTTATCAAGTTCAAAACAAGTTTATGATTTAGAAAATGAAGCTTCATTGGAAAAAGATGGTGAGAGACTTGAAATCCAACGAGTTTTTAATCAACAACCAGCTGCTATATCACGATTTTATGATCCATTTGCTGGAACATATGATAATGTTGAAATGTTAGACGCTTTTGGAATGGGTAATGTATCACCAGCAGTTTCTTACATATTAAGACCTATATCATATGACTTGGCTAGAGCAAATGCAATAGAAACCAATGATTTAATCAGAAAATCTGCGTATTCATTTGAATTAATAAATAATAAATTAAGAATATTTCCTAAACCTAAATCAGATGATGTAGGTGATAAGATATATTTTCAATATTATTTAAAAGAAGATAAACAATTGACATCAAGAAATTGGACAAATTCAAAAGTATCAGACCCATCAAACATACCATATAAATTTTTAACATATACAGAAATAAACTCGGCTGGTAGAAATTGGATTAGGAAATTTACCTTGGCAACAGCAAAAGAATTACTTGGAATAATTAGAAGTAAATATGCTTCAATGCCACTTCCAAATGGTGAAGTATCACTTGATGGTGAAGCATTAAAGGCTGAAGGAAGAGAAGAAAAAAGTTTATTACTTGAAGAAATAAAAGAATTTTTAGAAGCAGTTTCACTTTCAGAAAGGTCGAGACAGGAACAAGAACAAGCTGATGCACAACAACAAGTATTAAATAAAGCACCACTTAAAATATACATAGGATAATATTATGTCTCAAACAAAACCATTTTTTATACCACAAAAAGAGTTTGATTTAATCAATCAAATGAATGAAGAATTGATTGATGAGATTGTTGGACAATCTGTTGATATTTATAAAGTAAATATAGACAAAACAGATGATAACATATATGGTGAATCAACAACAAAATATTATGACATCGGATTTAGAGTAAATTGTCTTATTCTATTTAATGAACCTGATAATGTTCAAGATGAGTTTGGAACTGATTTAAATTCTTCAATTGAAATGTATTTTCAAAGAGAAAATCTATCAAGTGGTTCGTTAAATTTCTATCCAGAGGTTGGTGACATTGTTGATTGGAATAATTTTTATTGGGAAATTAATGGAACAGCAGAACCGGATTTATTTGCTGGACATCCAAATTTTAAACATAATATAAAAGCTACTGCACATCGTTCAAGATTATCATCGTTACAAATAGAAGAAAGGCCAAGATAATGCCAAATAAAGCAGCAAAATTAAGAAAACAAGAACGAAGAAAAAAGAATAAAATATTAGAAAGAACAGGTAGAACACCTGCACAAATAAAAAGATTTAAAAAACGAGGTACAAAATAAATGAGTTTAGATTTATTAAAAGAGAGATTTGGAATAAATCATTTAACAAAAGATGATATAATACCAGAACTTGAAAAAGAGATTAAAAACAAAGAAAATATAATTCAAAATTTGGAAGAAGAAAGTAATGATTTAGCTAACCAAGTGGTTACTTTAGAAAAAGAAAAATCTGTTATTTTAGAAGAATTAAATCAATCTAAATGGATGGAAAATACAATTACTTCAAATACAAAAAAAATATATGAAGATAAAATTAAAACAATGGGTATTGTAGATAGTTCAGATTTAATCCCTATGTTGATTGAGGTTTCAAGAAAAAAACAAGGTAATGAAAAATTAAATTGGGGTAATTGGTTAGAAATACCAGAGAATATATATCTGTTACAGATAAATGAAAATATAGCGAGGAAAGTATTTGAAGATACAAATGTTTTAATAGATAGAAATATAAATTATATAAATGAAAAAATAAGAACAAGAGCTGGAGATGTACCTACAGCTGTTGATACAGATTATATATTAACATTTGCTGGTGATTCTGTAGACGATTTTGTAGAAACTACATTTAATCCTGATAATTATGATGGTACAGGAGTTGGACTTAATCACGGATATACCGTTTCTTTTTGGATTAAACCAGATGAAATTGGTGGATTTCGTCAAGCTTTAGGTAGAAGGTCGGAAAATAATGGTAGATTTCATTTTGGTATTAAATCTGCTACTCTTACGCATGTGGGTGTAGGTTCAGCCGCCAAGGATGGTAATACACATAATGATGGTGTTGAAACTGGTCACGGAATGGAAGCAGGTAATTGGTATCATTGGGTTGTAACATATGGTGGTGATGACCACGAAGACATTAGTGGTGATAGGCATGTTCGGATATGGATAAATGGAAAAGAAATCTATAAAGATGGAGCCGATAGTGGTACTGGAAACGAGAATGGTATGGGAACTGCAAATTGGCAACCAAGTTGGACTAATACCGTTAATGATGCAAGTAATGTTTACTTAGGAGCTCGTACTGATTTTAATGGACTCCCTGATAGTCCATACTCTCAGGGTTGGGCTTGTAGTCTTAGTGAAATAGCTATTTACAATACAGAAAAAGATGAAGATGGTACTTTTGCTAACGCAGTATATAATGCTGGATGGGGTTATGACCATACAAATAATAGTAATCTTGTAGGATATTGGAGATTAAATGAAGGTAGTGGAACTCGTGCTGAAGATTTATCGGGAAATGGTAATCACGGAACATTAACTACTGAGGGTACAGGAATACCAACTTGGACAAAAAATGGGAGTTATGAATAATGGCTGTTCAACAAATTATAGGAAAGAAAATTACGAAGTTTGATACAAGTAATCCTAATTACCAAGAAAAACCTAAACCTAAAAAAGAGGTAAGTGGTAATGTTAGAGATGATGAAGATGTCTATGGTGAAAGAAAACATTATTATACACCTGAATCAAATGGTAATTTACAAATGGAAGAACTAATGGGTAAGGTTTTAAATAAATTAGATAATATACCTGGTAGTAGTCAAACAGGTACAAAGGCTGTTGAAGTAGATATTAAAAAAGAAATAGCTATTGGTAAAGCTGATATGAGTAGTATTAAATCAGAAGAAGTTAAAGGTAAAGTAAACAATAAACTTGATAAACTTAAAAAACTGAGAAGACGAAATGGCCGTTAAACCAATAACAAATAAACAAGTAGTTAATAAAGAAACTATTAACAGAGCTAACCAAGTTTCCACAAAAGCTGAAACTATTAGGGGTAATCGTGGAACAACAATTGTTCCTGGTCATAACTTTTCAGAAAATTATGCAATTACACTTAAAGATATTGATGCTTCCATTTTAAATCATGTAAAAAATATAATCAAACCAAGAGTTAAAGAAGCAAATGAGGTAATAAAAATACCTGTGTATTATGGAAATGAGGAAAGATGGAAAGCAGTTAGAAAAAGAGGAGTATTAAGAGATAAAAATAATTCATTAATTTTACCATTGATAATGTTACGAAGAACTGAAGTTGCAAGAAATGATTTATCAGGACAATCTTATGCTCACGATGTTAAAAATGAACATATTAATGTAGTTAGAAATTCAAGTTGGAGTAAAGATAATCAATATGATAGATTTTCAGTATTGACAAATGTTAAACCATCTTATGAAAATATTGTTACTACTATGCCAACATATAGTGATGTAACTTATGATTTTGTATTATGGACAAATTTCATTGAACAGATGAATCCATTAATTGAATCATTCGTAAACCACAGTCATACTTATTGGGGTGGGGGAACTGATTTAAAGTTTATAAGCACAATAGATACTATATCTGATGCATCAGAAATGGCTCAAGAAGGTGAGAGATTTATAAAATCAACATTTACTTTAACAACAAAAGCTTATTTATTACCAGAATATTTAAATTCAGTAGTTACAAACAAAATATCAAATATGAGAAAACAACTAACACCATCAAGAGTTGTATTTGGATTTGAAGGTGATGCTACAGATGAACAAGTAGGAAAATAAATTACTTGTTTTTAAAATTTATATATATTTATATATAGTTAATTAACAAATCATAAATGGAGGTTATAAAATGCCAAAAGAAGTAAAATTTACAGAAGAAGAACTTAATCAGGTCAAAGATATTCAAAATAGTTATTTAAATATACAAAATAGATTTGGTCAAATACATGTAATTAGACTTAGGCTTCAAGAGCAATTATCAAATTTAGAAAAAGGACAAACAGAAGTTGATAATGAATATAAGAAAGTACAAGAAAAAGAAAGTTCTTTTTTATCTGAAGTCACAAAAAAATATGGTGAAGGTTCCCTAAATCCTGAAACAGGTGTATTCACAGCAAATAAATCAGAATAATAAAAAATAATATCAGCGTTTGATATTATTTTCATATATTTATATATGAAAAATACTTGCGCACAAAAGTATTAAAAAATTATTATAATAATCTAAATTTAGGAGATATCAAATGGCCGAAAAAATAATTTCCCCTGGTGTATTTACAAATGAAATAGACCAAAGTTTTTTACCAGCTGCTGTAGCTGATATAGGTGCCTGTCTTATAGGACCAACTGTAAAAGGTCCTGCATTAGTTCCTACTATTGTATCATCTTATTCAGACTTTCAAAACAAGTTTGGAGATGTTTTCAAGAGTGGATCTGATTCAGTTCAATACTTTACATCACATTGTGCTGAACAATATTTAAAAAATTCAGACACATTAACTGTTGTAAGAATATTAGATGGTGCTTATGCACCAGCTGAAGCTTCAATAACTGCTTCGGGTCTAGCTAAAAATGCATTTACATTGAAAACATTATCTGATGGTTCAATTTTAAATAACGCTGATGAAACTGCTAGAACAAATAATATATTACTAAGTGGTTCCAAACATAACATTAGATATGAAATTACAAGTAAAAATGATAAAAAAGGTACATTTACTCTTTTACTTAGAAGAGGTGATGATATACACAAGAGAAAACAAGTATTAGAAACATTTAATAATGTAACTCTTGACCCAAATTCAACAAATTATATATCAAAAGTGGTAGGAGACCAAGTTCAAACTATTAGAACAGATGAAAATTCTTTACCATTCTTACAATTATCTGGTTCATACCCAAACAAATCTAAACTTGTTAGAGTTGATGGCGTTTTAAATACATCAGATTACATTGATGAAAATGGAAATGTAGTTGATACCCATCAAAATGGTGCAAATGTATCTGCTTCATTACCAGCTGAAGGTAGTGGTTCAGCAAATGGTGGATTTACAAATGGTTCAGATGGATATCTTGGATTTGATGCCGTAGGTGGTATACAAGTTGGAACAGATGGAACAGCAACTGGTTCAGGAGTTGCTTTTTATGAAAAAATAACTACAACTAATGTTCAAGGATTTGATTTAGGTGATACAACTGGAATTTCTTTTAATAGAGGTAGAGCTTCATACATAACAGCTCTTAATTTATTATCAAATCAAGATGAATATGATATTAATTTAATAATGGCTCCTGGTGTAATATCAAAACAACATTCAGGCATAGCTTCAAAAATATTAGATGTATGTGAAAGTAGAGGTGATTGTTTTGCAGTTCTTGACCCTGTGTTGTATGGTAGTACAGTTACTAATGTTACTTCTGAAGCTGAAACACGAGACTCAAATTATGGAGCTGTTTATTGGCCTTGGGTTATGATTCCAGATTCTCAAATTGCTGGGAATTCAAGATGGGTTCCACCTTCAGTAGTTATTCCTGGAATTTATGCATTTAATGATAAAGTGGCTCATCCATGGTTTGCTCCAGCTGGATTAAATCGTGGTGGTATTGATATAGCGATACAAGCTGAAAGAAAATTAACTCAAGCTGATAGAGATTCATTATATGATTCAAATGTTAATCCAATTGCAACATTCCCTGGACAGGGTGTGACGGTATTTGGTCAAAAAACATTACAGAAAAAGGCATCAGCACTTGATAGAATTAATGTAAGACGACTATTAATCAGAGTTAAGAAGTTTATCGCTTCTGCATCGAGATTTCTTGTATTTGAACAAAATACAAATGCAACTCGTCAGAGATTTTTATCAATAGCTAATCCATTCCTTGAACAAGTTCAATCTAACTCGGGATTATCTGCATTTAGAGTTGTAATGGATGATACGAATAATACACCTGATACAATTGATAGAAATCAATTAATCGGACAATTATTCTTACAACCTACAAGAACAGCTGAGTTTATTGTATTAGACTTTACAATACAACCAACTGGTGCTTCCTTTCCAGAGTAATAGTTAGATAAAATAACTAAAAGAAAAGGGATTTTGAAATATAAATCCCTTTTTTTTATATTTTTTAATATTTATATATGAAAGTAAAGGTATGTAATTAGGAGAAAAAAGATGGCTTTATTAGAACCACAAGATATAATGTTTCAACCATTTGAGCCAAAGCTCAAAAATAGATTTGTAATGCAAGTTGATGGGATTAATGCATTTACGATAAAAGCTGCAAATAGACCAACTATAGAATCAGATGAAGTAGTACTTGAACATATGAATGTAACAAGATATGTTAAAGGTAAGTCAAGATGGCAACCACTTGAAATTACTTTATATGACCCGGTTGTTCCCTCAGCTGCTCAACAAGTAATGGAATGGGTTAGATTATCACACGAATCTGTAACTGGTAGAGATGGATATTCAGATTTTTACAAAAAAGATGTAACATTTAATCTACTTGGACCTGTTGGTGATATTGTTGAAGAATGGGTTCTAAAAGGTGCGTTTATTCAAAATGCTAATTTTGGTGATTTAGCTTTTGATTCATCAGACCCAGTTGAAATCACTTGCACATTAAGATATGATTTCGCAATCCTTAAATTCTAATAAATCATAATAAAATATAATTTGAAAAAGCCCTTAATAAAAAATTAAGGGTTTTTTTATTTTATATATATTTATATATGGAGATGAAAATGAAAACAACATTTGAAGAAATAATAGATATAGTTTTAGAACACGAAGGTGGTTATGTGAATGACCCTGATGATGCTGGTGGTGAAACCAAGTATGGTATTGCTAAAAGATGGTATCCAAGTGTTGATATCAAAAATCTTACCAAAGAACAGGCCAAAAAAATATATCATACAGACTATTGGAGACGAGGTAAGTGTGATGAAGTTCCTTCTCAATTAAGACATATATACTTTGATATGTGTGTTAATTTTGGTAGGAGTGGTGCTGTTAAGGTTTTACAACAAGCTGCTAATTCTAAAAATAGAAATAAAATAGATGTAGATGGTGGTATAGGGCCAGCTACATTAAAAGCCATACAAAATATCAGTTTAGATAGAGTAAGGGCTTATAGAGTTTTAAGATTTGCAAACATAGTTATAGATAAACCAACACAAGAGAAATTTTGGCTTGGATGGTTCAGAAGAGCCATCGAAGTTTAAGTTATAGGAGAAAAAAATGTCAACAGAAAATTTATATACAGAATTAAATAATTTATGGGAAGATTTCCAAGAAAATCATAGAGATTTTTCATCAAAAGGTAATAAAGCTGCTGGTGGTAGAGCAAGAAAATCTATCGGTGAAATAAAAAAATTAGTTACAAGTTACAGACAAGCATCTGTTTCTGAATCAAAATAATCGGAGGTTATAATGGCAGAAGAACAAAAATATGCTAGTGAAGTTATAGATTTACCAAGTGAAGGTAAAGTTTATGCAGAAGGACATCCATTGAGAGATGGTAAAATTGAAATTAAATATATGACTGCAAAAGAAGAAGATATTTTAACATCACAAAATCTTATTAAAAAAGGTGTTGTGATTGATAAATTATTAAATTCACTTATTTTAACGGAGGGAGTTAATACCGATGATTTGGTGTTGGGTGATAAAAATGCAGTAATGGTCGCAGCTAGAGTTTTAGCATATGGCCCTGAATATGAATGTCAAGTTACACATCCAGAAACAGGAGCATCAATAACAACAACTGTTAATTTAGCTGATTGTCCATTCAAAAAATTACCAGAGGAAGTTACTTCAAATGAATTTGAAATTAAATTACCTGTATCAAAACAAACTATTACATTCAAGTTATTAACAGGATTAGAAGAGAAAAAAATAACAGAGGATATAAAAGCTTCAAATAAAATAAATTCACAAATATCACCTGAATTAACAACAAGATTAAGATACACAATTACATCAGTTGATGGTGATAATTCACAATCTACAATTAATAATTTTGTTATTGATATGTTAGCTAGGGATTCTTTATTTTTAAGAGGGGAAATCGCAAGATTATCACCTGATATTAATTTGGTTCAAGATGTAGAAATAGGAGGAGAAACCGTCGAGGTAGATATACCAATGACGGTTAGCTTTTTTTGGCCTAAATCCTAAACACAAACCAGAAATTCACGAACAAATATTCCAATTGATTTATTTTGGGCAAGGATTTACTCATGATGATGTGTATACCATGCCTACATATTTAAGACATTTTTATTATAAAAAACTTGTATCTGTTAAGGAACATGAAAGTAAAAAAATAAAAGAAGCTCAAAAAAAATCTAAATCTCAATCTAAATACAAACGATAATTTTTTAGATATTTGATATTTATATATGAATAGATACATCTAATTAGGAGAGTATTATGTCAAAGAAAAAATCTTATATGGATACCACAAATATTATACAAGAAGGTGCAATTTCTACTTTCTTACGAGCATTATTTAAAGGTAAATCTAGATTAAAAAGAGACGCTTATAAAACTAAAGTTAAACTTGAGAAAAATATTAAAGACTTCAATGCAACACAAAGTCGTTTAGAAAAAAATATAGAAAAAACCTGGGGTAAAAAAGTTAAATTACCTAGAGCAGAATTTGAAGATATTGTTAATAGAGCGAGATAGCTAAATGGCAAAAAAATATACAAAAGAAGATTGGGTGCAAAATAGAGAAGATGTTAGATCTTTAGCTGATGAAGTTGATAAACTAACGAAAAGGCAAGAAGGTTGGTTTAAATCTATACTCACAAGTGGTGACAAGTATAAAGACATAGTTGATACTGCTAAAGAACTCTCTAAAGTATTAGCTGATAGTACAAAAAGAAATAAAGAAAATAATGATTTAGCAGAAAATCAATCAAGGGTTGCAAAATTAGGACTTTCAATGGGAAAAAGACAAACTATATTTTCCAAATACATATTAGCATATAAATTAAAACAATTAAAAGCTGCAAGAGCACAACAAGATTTTGAAGATGATATAACTGATGATATGATTGACCAAATTGATGCTCAACGAGAACAAGTGAGTTTGGCAGTTGATTTAAATAAGGAAATGGATGCACTTGATGATTTATTTGGTGGAATGGGTTCAACTATAACTGCATTTTTATTTAATCCACTTTCAGCTATAATTGGTATATTGACTATGTTCAGTGCAATGACTGATAAAATTGGTGAAAAATTTGGTGCATTAGGTGTCACAAACTTTAGAGATGATTTAGCAGCAGCAAATATAGAATTTACAAGAATGGGACTTGAAGGTGAAGAAGCTTTCACAGCAGCAAAAAAATTATCCAGTGAATTTGGGGTAGGTTTTGACAATGCTATAAAAATGTCTGGTGCAGTTGGTGATTTAGCTAAGTCTACAGGATTAGCTGTTGAACAAAGTGCTACTCTTGTGGGTATGTTTAGTGATGGTACTGAACAATCCACAGAAATGGCAACGAATCTTTTGAAATCTGCCGCATCTTTAGCTGTAGCTGAAGGAGTTGCACCAAATGTTGTATTACAAGATATAGCTGATAGCACAGAGACATTTGCTGAATTTGCAAAAGATGGTGGGAAAAATCTGTTAAGAGCAGCTATACAAGCTAGAAAACTTGGAATAAATTTGGATACCGTAGCTGGAACTGCTAATTCACTTTTAGATTTTCAAAGTTCATTAAATTCTGAAGTCGAAGCTTCCATATTGTTAGGAAGAAATGTAAACTTACAAAAAGCTAGAGAATTAGCATTATCTGGTGATATGGAGGGTTTACAAAAAGAAATAGTTAATCAAGTTGGTTCACAAGCTGAATTTGAAGCAATGAATGTTATACAAAGAAGAGCATTAGCACAAGCTTTAGGTATGAGTACATTTGAATTAAGTAAGATAGTCAAAAAGGAAAAAGAAGGAGTAACTTTAGCTGGCGAACTTGCGAAACAAGATTTATCGAATCTTATACCAGAAGAATCAATGTCAAATATCGCTAAAACAATAAATGAATTAAAAGCATTTGGATTGACATTGATTGAAGAATATGGCCCTCAAATAGAAGGCATGTTTGAAAGGTTAGTTAAACCAATGATAGGTATGGCTAAAAGTGCTGCAGAATTTTTAATTAGTCTCGATGAAAGTGTTGGAATTGGTAATGTTCTGAAAGGTGTTTTAATAGCTATGGCAGCTAAAGCAGTTATTGGGGCTATAGCAGGTATAGTTCAAACATTTTCTCTGATACCATTGGGATTAGGTATTCCACTCGCAGCAGTGGCTATAATGGAATTATGGTCACAGATTAATAAAGCAAAAACAGCTGTTGGTGATGTTATTTCTCCTGCAGATGGTAAAACACAGATTTCAACTAAAGAAGGAGAATTACTTGAATTAAGTAAAAATGATGATGTTGTAGCTGCTCCTGGAATAGCTGAGAAATTAACAAAAGAAACATTTAGTCCAGATTTTCAAACAAGTAAGCGTACAGTATCTAAAATTATAGATGGCCTTGTTAGTCCTTTAAATCTTGAAGGAGCTAATAATCTGTTAGACAATTTAAATAAACCAATGATGGTTGGAGATGTAAAATCAACTGGTGATTTAGTATATTCCCGAGACGAAGGTGGGTTAGATTTATCAACTGATAATGAAAAATTTATGAGTTCTATAATTAATGTAAATAATGATAATCAAACCGAAATTTCAACATTAAAATTAGAAAAAGAAAATAAAGCAATAAAAGGTGAATTACAAAACCTTAGAAAAGAAATGGCATCTTATTTTGGAACTGGTGGAAGTGTAATAAGAGGTTTAGGAAATTCAGTAGGTTCTAAAGTTGGTGATCAAATTTTAAGAAATAATAATATGCAAAGAGCTTAATAGGAAAAATAAATGGCATTAGAAGATTTAAAAAGTATATTTGGGAAAACATTTGATGGGTCAAATTCTCCACGAATTAAACCAACTCCATTAATTCCTCAAACTCCTTATGTGTCGGGTAGAAGTATACATGAACATCCACAAGACCGCACACAACATATACAACATCATAGTGGATTTGATGATATTAATAAACTTACATTTAATCCAAAGAAAAAAACACCAATTATAAATAAACTCGCAGGTAAATCCGGTAAAGTTACCCCACTTATAGATACAAGCTTTAATCTGAATAAAAGTATTCATATAAATGCAGGTGGTGAACATTTTACAAAGCATAGTAGATTAGATTTTATTTCCAAACCAATTCCGGTATTTGGTGGTGGTCTTCATAATCAAGACCTACCTATACTTGATACAACTTATTTCCCATTAGCATATCCAGATACTAATTTTGATATGAATGCCACCCCTGATGGTGAAAGTATGCCACCAGGAAATTATAGTGGAGTAACTATTCCTTCTGAGTATTATGGTGATAGTCCTATGGTTCCAGGTCAAACACCAATACTTGATACAGCATTAAGACAACCTCCTTCTTTTATGCATGGTACATTAAGTGGTGATTGGATAGTAAGTGAAGATTTAGATTATTTAGATGGTTTTGGTCACCCTTATCTTTTGGAGACATTTGACCCGAGAATTCCGAAAAATACTGGTATACAAATTACTAATAAAAACCCATACATATCAACACGCAATAAAGCGGTACCTTTTAGTGGTGCCACATTTGCTACAGCTGGTGTCGATGGTGGTCAATCAATGATGCATACAACCTTTGTAGGTAAGGATTTAGGAGCATCTGGGGGTTATCGATCTTTATATAACCCCAATCATACACCTTTTAATGAAACTCAGACGAATTATCTAATTTTGACAGATCCACAAAATCCATTTTCACCTTATGAATATGGCGGTAATGTTAACAGAAATACTTTAAAAATAGGATATCAGATAGGTGAAGTACAACATTATGGGTGGCAAAGAGACAGTAATATTGAAAAGATAGGCACATCTGGTGGTGTAAATCTAGCAGGTGCTGTGGCACAAAATCAAACGCACGAACCATATATAGTAAGTGCCATACCATCTAATCAGGATAATATCACTAATTACGATTATCGACTTGCTCCACCCTTAGGTTTAGATGGAAGATCTATTAACGCTGCAAATCGTAGTTTTCCAATCGTAAGAGCTTTAACTGACGGGCTAAGAGTAGGAAAATTTTTAACTTCAAGTCATGGTATTGCTCATATGTTTGCCACTAATGTATATGGTCTTGTTCCAAATACTGTTGTGAGAGCAAAACGAACTGATACTACTAAAACAGATCCTGATATTACAAATAGTGATGATATATTAGAGCTTAAAGCTCAAAGACATAATGAATTTAATAACCCCTTAACAACATTAATGGCAACGGCGGGAAGATTACTTGGAACAACACCAAATCTTTTATTTAAAAAACATTTATTTGAACTAAGTAATTATGAAAAAGATTTATTGGATGGTAATCTAGGTATGAAAGGGGCTAATTATGCTTTAGAAAATAGTTTCAGAGGAGATACATCTAAGTTAAAAGGACTAGGTGATAGTAAGTTTGCATTATTCGGTGGAAAAGAAATTAAAAAGCTTATTAGTGGTGATAAGATGACAATGATACCTCTACATAAGGGTGTTGGGCTAAAAGTGATGGGTGACACCTTGAACTATATGAACAGGTCATTGACCAAACTCACTGAGACAGATGAAAATATTCTCAAGAAAAAATGGGGAATGCCTATGTATTTTAGAGATTTAAGAGATAATGCATACATTTTCTTTAGAGCATATTTGGAAGGCTTGACGGAAACTGTTACTCCAAGTTGGACACCAACAAATTATGTAGGAAGAAGTGAACCTGTTTATATATATGAAAGAGCTGAAAGGGATGTATCTTTTACTTTGAAAGTAGCTGCACAAACTGCAAAAGAATTAACAATGATATATAAAAAATTAAATAGATTAACTTCATTATGTTATCCTCAATATGCAGATGATAGCATGATTGGAAATTCTAGAATGAAACCACCATTAACAAAATTTAGATTAGGTGAATTGTATGGAAAAACAAATCATGAAATGTTAGGATTCATTCAATCATTAAATTATGTTTTTCCAGAAGAATCAACTTGGGAAACAGAAGCAGGATATAGAGTTCCAAAATTTATTAATGTTACTATAGAATATAAAGTTATTCATGGGTCAGTGCCTGCATTAAATAATGTAAACTCATCTACTAAGTCTGCAACACCTGACACAGCATTTTTTGGAATAAATGATGCTAGTTAATAGTAATGTGTAAAGGAAGATAAAAATGACAAGATATAGAAATACAAGAACTCGAAGAAAAAAAGATAAAAATGATAAATGGTATTATGAAACTACATTGTATTCTAATGTACCTGAAAAAAATTCAGATATGTATTTTACCGCACAAGAAGGTGATAGATGTGATAATTTAGCTTTTAGGTTTTATGGAAATCCAAATTTATGGTGGTTTGTTGCAAAAGTAAATGGATTATCAACAATGAATGTACCTGCAGGAACATCTTTGAGAATACCAATAAATAGTGAAGCAGCAAGAGGTATTTAGGTGAATATAAATAGAAGAATATTTGGTTCAGATATTCCAACCAAAATCAAGAAAAAACTTGAAGCTAGAGCATTGATTGCCGAAGGAGTCAAAGAACCATTTGAAGAAATTAATCCATCAAAGTATCCAGATAGTAGGTCTACGGGTGGAGGTCCTTCAAATAAAGGTTTTTATACTTATCAAGAACTTTTAGCAAATCAATTTGCCGGTGAAGCAGATTTATCATCAAGAACACCTTTCATTCGTATGTGGACTGCAGTGGAATTAGTAGAAACTCCAAACTTTGATGATACAGATGAATATATACAAATTGGAGAATCGATGGAGGAAGATACTCCATATGAAACAATAGAAAAAGCTATTAAAGACGCTGAAGAAGCTAAAGATCCAAACCATAAATTTACAAATTATCCAACCGTTGTGGTTATTAAAGACCCAGATACAAAAAGAATATATATTAAAAGAAAACATCGTGGATATTATTCTTATGGTGAAGGTTGGAAAAGAATATACATGTTAAATACTAATATTACATCCACACTTCCACCTGCACCAAATGAAGAAATAAATTTAAGTTATACTAGAGACTTTGCTAGAGAATATGATCCCAAAACACACACAATGTCTGATAAATTTTCAGAAAAATGGCCAAATTTTGTAAACGAAGACAATGAGCCTATAGCCGAGAATAATGCAACGGTTCCAGTGACAAATGATGAAGCAACTTCTATGGTTGCTAAACAAAAACAATTACAACTTTTCCCTACTGAACATAGAATTGAAGGTGATGATAATCAATTTATGAAGCCAGCTGCTGGAATTATATCAATGGATAGTTCAACAGAAGGCTATATGGGAACAATAAAAAAAACTACAATAAATTTTGCAGTTCATAATTTTGCAGATTTTGACCAAATATATAATAGATATTTTTTAAAACCAGGTGCTCAAGTATTTATTGACTATGGTTGGAATTCATTAAGGTCATCATTATATGACCCAGCAGATGTTTTAAAAGACCATAAAATACAACATGCATTATTTGATGGGGAAAATAGTTTTATTGGTCAACATTTAGGTGATGTAGATACTTTAGTTGGTCTTGTTACTGATTATGATTCAACAATACTACCAAATGGTACTGTTGAATGTTCTGTAACTGTAACATCAAAAAATGCTGCTCTAATTGATTCAGATTATAATAGACAGATATTATCTGCTAGAATATCTTATCTATTAGATCATTTAGTAATGTTTAGAGCTTTATGGAATAATAGTTCTGTAAGGGGAGGGTCCACCCGTGACAAGAATTATGGACTATATAAAGACCAATTAATGCCTGATGGTACACCAATGTATAGTGATTATGGTGGTGTTCGATCTAAACAAACCAACGAATGGGGTAAGGATGATGAAAGATGGACTTTATGGAATTCAATGCCGGATGCAAATTCTACAACTGATGATATATATGTATATCAAAAAGTGATACAAGAGCTTATAGATGAGTCATCATTAATGCAGACAGATATGAATCCCAAAGCTGAGTCTATAGCATCTGGTGTTTTTGTTTACAATAAAGGGTTATCCAGATTTGTTAGTTGGGGTTTAATTGAAGACGAAATACTTAATTCTGAATTTGGATTTTCTGCGGATGACAAGGATCTACAACTAAATGAAACAGATAATTTTCAAGTTACTATCAATTCATCTGCATCATTTACTACATGGCATAAAATGATAGCTCAAATGCAAACAATTAGTTCACATGATGGTTTACCAGAAACACCCCCATGTTTTCTGTATCCAATGAGGTGGGGAATAGTTCCTTCATTGAATCAATATATAGATTTTAAACAAGAAGCTGAAGTGGAATATGAAACTTCTCAACTTTATAAAGCTAGGTATAAAAGATTTTATGACGCAAAAAGACAAGAATATGTAGATGCCAATAATTGGACATCAGATACAAAAAAAGAAACAGAAAATCATGCGACAACTGAAGCTATGGCACTTAAAGATAATTTTACAAATTATAATTCTGAAATTGAAGCAGCTGGTGGAGAATTAATTTGGTTGGAATCATATAATTACGGTGCGGGTAAATATCCTACTGACCAATATCCAAAATTAATGCCAGGAACAAAGGATGACTTGGATGTATATAAATATTATGAATATGATTTGGAGAGTCAGCAAATACCACTTAGGGAAATATTTGTCGATATAGAGGTAGTAAAAGATGCATTTAAATCTTCATCCAACACTAGAGAAGCTATAAATAAAATGTTACAACAAATCAATAAAGATTCATCTGGAATTTTTGACTGGCAAATAACCGCTAAAGAGGGAGATGACAGTAGCTTGGCAATTTCAGATAACAATTTTCTCGGAATTCAGAGAGGATACGAAACACAAGAAGCTTCTGTATTTAAGAAACTTTTTCTTTTTGATGTAATGTCACCAAATTCAATAGTAAGTGGTTATGATGTATCATTAAGTATGCCTGATGGAAACATAGGAAATATGTATGCTATTCAAGGATTATCTGGTAATAATCCATTGGTTCCTATGAATAATTTATTAGACGAAAATTTAGGTTTAGAAGATTTATTTAGTCATACTGAAGATGATAAATATATAAATTATCTACCTAATACAACTACATATAGGTCAAATAAATATAGACAAGATATGAACATGTCCCCAAATATTAGAAAACAATATGGTGATTATATAAAAAAGGGTCTTACTGGTAAACTAAATCCAACTCTTGATACTGGTGTGGATAGATGGGCACAATCTGTAGTTCCAGATGGGGTTGTTCTAAATGAGGGCCATAAAAGCACTATGGTTGGTTTTTGGGAATCAGGTAGATTTTTTGATGATGGTCTAGCATTATCTACAGTTTATGGTGATGGTATCGTATCCCAAAAGTTGGAACATTTTAGAAATGAATTAAATCCGGCTTCAGGGAATTCAGCAACAGCAAAACAATTAAAAAAAGAAGCCCAAGAAGCAAGAATACAAAGAAACGATGAAAAAATGCATCAATTAGGTTACAACTTAGCAGATGGTTTTAAGGATTATTTTATGAGATCTGCTTTAGTAAAATATCTGGCAAATAAACGACCTAGTATATTTCCAATGAAATTAACTCTTACAACTTATGGTATATCTGCAATTCAACCTGGTGATATTTTTAGAGTAAATTATTTACCTAAAATGTATAGAGATAATATTTATTTTCAAACTATAAGTGTGCAACAAAAAGTAGGTCCTGATGGTTGGTTTACAACTTTAACAACACAATTTAGAATAAGGCCAACTCAAAAAAATAAATCTAAAATAGTAAATGATGATAATAGAAAATTTGTAATTACTTCACAATATGTTACTGGTATAGAGAGTGCGGGTAAACTAGGTTCAGGTACTGCAGAATTTTATACTAAACACAAGGTTCATGCTACATCTGAAACTAATATATTTACTTTAGCTGATTTATCAGGATATATGACAGAAGTTACACCTGTTGCCCCTAGTGAACCACGATTATTAACACCACCAAATGCTTCACTTAAAACTGCTGCAGGTGCAATAAATATAGCGAGTGGTGCTGATATAGTAACAGTAGTCGGGAAAAATAACAGACCATTCCACTTTCAGAATTCATGCATGGGTGTTAGAAGTTGTGGGTTGGGATTAAGATTTAAATGTACAGGTACTATTACAGCTGACCAAAGAGTTGATACTCAAGTGGGATACAAGAATCTTGATTGGCAAGAACGGGAAAAACTGGGAGTAATAGACAGTGTTACAGCCAACGAAAAATCAAGAATAGTTTGGATGCCATTTGATTATAGTGATGTAATATGTACAAACCAACATATTGCTAAAAATAATAAAGATTCAGGGAAAACTGGAACATATCCTAAATCAAGAATGATTCAAACACGAGGATTTGGTTCACCAATGGCTTGGTTAGAAGCTTTTATAGAAAAAAATCAAAATGCTTATAACCATGACCACGAAGCTTTATCTATGAAAGGTCTTAACTGGGCTGATGGGAAAGATAAGGGGCAAGAGTTTTTATTTCCAAATAAAAAAGTTTGTAAAGCTTTAATGAATTACAATTCAGATGCTAAACTTGATGCGATTGGAATAGTTAGTACTAAAAAACCAAAAAAAGGAAAGATTATAGGTGCTTCCCTTCAATATCCATACATTAAAGGTATTAAGCCCGAATGGTCAAAATTTGCTAATGATAATAAAAATAAAAAATATTTGGAAGGTGATGATTATCATGAAACTTTTGGAGCTGGATTTGGAACTACAAAAGGACCTTATGTTACTTGGGATTGGAAACCCGGACAACCAAAGCTCAACACCACCACAGTTAAAAAAACCAAACTAGGGAATATTCATTATAGTTATACACTTACGGCACCTAAATATGGTGTACCAGAAATGCCGAATGGAAGCACTTATGAAGCTAATTCATCATGGCAGAAGCCATCAGACCAGTTTCTCTCCAAGACAAAAGCAGAAGGTTATAATTCTTATAGAAATGAGGTATATACCTCTTGGCAGTATAACGGAAAGTCTTTCAAAGCCTATGGCAGTACGAAGAAAGTAAAAGACGACTACAACTCGTCCACTACAAATCAATATACATATGCATATGGTATTCCTCCACTAGATGAACATATCAGTGAATTCAAAAGTTCTATGCAAGTTATGGGTTGTAGACTTTATGAGGATGAGTATTATATTCTTTTTATTAACGCAAAAGATCCTCAATATTGGTGTGTGATGCATGAGGATTATGTAGTTCCTGCTGATCCTGATGGACATTATGTTAGAATGTCATTTCAAAGCTCAAATGTTAAATAAAAAAAAGCTTGTTTTTCTCATAAAAAGGTTTTATATTAAGATACGATGTATTGTGTTATACCTATATTCAAAGATCCAAACTTACATCCATTACATAAAAACAATGGATTATCAGCCTTATGGTGTCAACCAGAATCTGCAGAAGAACCATTCTTTTTAATCCAACATCATCCTGATTCAGATAAAATGATGGAAGATTATAAGTGGTTAAATGATAAATTAATTCAAACACCTGATAAAAAATTATTAAATCATTTCTATAAATTTAAAGATGTTGTGGATAAAAACTTTATATGGTGGATAGATACAGGTAAACCATTTGAGAATAATATTCGTAATAATGCAATAGATTTCTTGAGTAATAAGTTCTACAATGTTAAAAAACTTAATGAAATCATACCATTATCGAAACATAATGAGTATTGTAGTGAGGTTTATAGGGGAATGGCTAGAGCATATGTTGGTGGAACTGATGACTATTATATGAATGATTTCACAGAAGCTTTCGGTTCAATTGAAAAAAATGGAGTAAAAGTATCCGATGATGTATGTGATATATTTGATATGAGAGTAAAAAAACATATATCTAATGGTAAACTATATAGTAATTACAATCTATGGACAACAACAGGTCGTCCAAGTAATTCATTTGGTTCTGTTAACTTTGCAGCTCTACCACCTGATAAACGAAAAGCTATAGTATCTGAAAATGACTATCTTGTGGAATATGATTATGATGCATATCATTTAAGAATAATTGCATATTTAGTTGGATACCATACATTTGATGAAAATTCAGTTCACGAACATTTAGCTAAATGGTATGAGTGTTCATATCAAGAATCAAAACAGAAATCATTTAAATTATTATATGGTGGAATTGATAAAGAAACACGAGAAAAAGTACCATTTTTTGATTTAACACATAAATTCATTAATGATAAATGGAAAGAAATAAATAAGAATAAATACATTTTAACTGATATTTATAGACGGAGAATAATATTATCTAATTACGAAGATTTAAATAGGAATAAACTTTTTAATTATTTAATTCAAGCTATAGAAACAGAATTGAATGTTAGTAAGATTTTATTAATTCAAGACTATTTATCAGATAAGAATACAAAATTAGTTTTGTATGGATATGATAGTTTCTTATTTGACTTTTCTAAATCTGATGGAGTAGAAACTTTGAAAGAGATAAAAACGATATTAGAAACTAAAACTGATGTACCAGGTGATAAAGAACCTTATTTTTATACCAAATCAAAAATGGGTTTAAACTATGGTGAAATGCAGGATATCACAAAGAGGTTATAAATGAAACATATTTCAGAAATCATAGAAGAGATTTTAGTAGAATGGGCATATCGTGTTCACGATGGAATGCCTAATCCAAAAAATACACTACACATTCAAGAACTTCGTGAGTCAATGGAAGGATTAAATATTCCAAATGATATTATTTATAAAGTTATAAATAATATGATAAATGAAGAGGATGATTGGTGGGGTAAATTATCATCTGAAGAACAAGAAGATTATATAAAAAAACATCCTAGAAGTAAAAAAGCAAAAGAAGCTAAAAAGAAAGAAAAAGAAGATGATAAACCAACTGATAAAAATATAAATCAAGACCACGAAATAACAGACTCTCAACTTATGATGACAAAGACAAAAGCAAAAGAACAGGCTGCTAAAAAAGGTAGTAAAGATGTTGGTGCTGGAACACCCGAATCAAGAGCTGGTGAAGCTATGGTTCATAAAGGTTTAAGAATGTTACAAGAAGGTAAATCAGTTGAAGAAATTCAAAAATATTTTGATGAACTTGTTAATTCAGATGACCACATACTGAATAGTAAAGAGGGCAAGAAGTGGGTTAAAGCATCAATATCAACTTTAAATCGTATAGATAAAGAAATTGGTATTAAGAATATAAAAAATGTATCTTGGGATACAAAAGTTGGAAGAGAAGCTATAGGTGTAGACCCAGATTTAGAAACTTCATCTGATATGTTTATACAAACAAATGATGGAAGTGTTATCGGGTTGTCTCTTAAAAAGTCAGGTGCTGTATTTTTAGCTAATAAAGGTTGGGCAAAAGAATCTAAAAAGTTATTAGAGGATTTAAAACCATCTATGTCAGAGGAAGCTTTTAGTGAATTAGAAAAGTCAATGTCTATTAAATCATATAATGAAAGTTTAAATAAAAGGTATCAAACCATTACAAAAGATATGGATTCAAATTCTATAAATAAGATGGTTGATAAATTATTAAAAGAAGATGATAAGTTAATATCAAAATACTTTGGTTCTGGTGAAAAGAGAGAAAAATATTTGGAAATATTAAGAAATCCAAAATTATTAGAAGATACAAAAAATGGAACATTAAGTGGTGACCAAAAGAAAGTTCTTGCAAAAATAACAGCTATTTACGACAAGGATAAATATAATCATTTGAGAGAAGTAGATTCAGAATTGACAACTAATACATTTAAAACTTTAAATAAACATCCAGAAGCTCAACAAGCTATGAAAAAACATATAGTGAAGTCGATGCACATATCGGAAACATTAGGATTAAATAAAGAGATTACAGAAGGTGGTGTAAGTGGATTTATGACTTTATATGGTATTGAACCTGATGGTGCTGTATTAAATGAAGAAAAATTGGTTGATTTATTTGGTTCTAAATTTGGAAGTGTATTAGCTGAAGTTAGAAATGGAACTATGACCATTGATGATTTAGAGGAAGTGGTGATGGAATCAATAGATATGGATTATGAAACAGGTAATATATTATTTAAACATGAAAACAATAAAACATATCCTTTATTTTTTATGAAAGCTAGAACAAGAGGAATAGGTTCAAGTCCAACTATGGAAATGGCTCAAACCAATTTGATGGCATTTGCTTTGAAATATGGGACATTTAATTCTACTAAATGGCCCGAAGATGTTCAAGAAAAATTTAAAGATGCCATAAAAGAGATTCCAGAATAATGAAATCACAACTACTATGTTCATTTACAACAAAAGATAATCTTGATGAAATAGTCAAGAAGATAACTGATGTTTATAGTATTGTGTTTAATAAAGTATATGTATTACAAAATGAAAACAATGTAAATGAATTAATATGTACTTATAATGTAGATACAAAAGGTGGTGTAGATTATAATAAAGTTGCAGGAACTATATCTTTACATAGAAAGAAATATTCAAATACATTATATACAATAAATGCATTAAATGAATGTATAAAGAATTTAAACAATGGTGTTATGGACGCAAAGTTTATGGTGCCGTGGGAAAACTTTAAGAATATGTTACTTATAACAAATTCAGAAGGATTAAATAGAATAAATACGAGAATCTATAAGATAATAGATTTAGGAAAATAGAGAGGTTATAAAAATGGCTAAAAAATCTAAAAAAGAATCAACATTATATTATTTTTATTCTACTGGTTGTGCTTTTTGCAAAAAGATAGATCCAATAGTAGAAAAATTAAATGAAGAGGGTTATGATATTTTAAGACTTGATTTAACTGATAAAGACAATCAAGGTTTAAAAAGAGAAATCGAAAACAAATATGATTTAAGATGTGGAACACCATGGCTTGTAGATGCAAGTAATGGTAATCATATATGTGGTTGGAGAGATGAAGACACAATTAAACAATGGGCGGATGGAAAAATAGTAGAAGAAACACCAAAACCAAAAACATCTCCACCACCACCACCTTCAAATCTTGATGATGAAAAGATAGTTAATGATTGGAAAACAAAATATCAAAAATGGTTGAATGAAAATAATCATATGAATCAGTTACCAAATACGGATGTTATGTTACAACAATTAAGAAAAAGAAAAGAAATGCTTGAAAGACAAAAAGTCGATAGAATTCCTGTCGATGAAAGAATCAATACATTGGAATTTAAAATTGATAAATTAATGAGACATCTTGGAGTAAAATGAGTTTTAAATTCAAACCAAAACCAACGGTTGATAGAGAAGCTACAGAAGAAGAAATAAAAAAAACAAAAGAAGCGGAGGAGATGTTAAAGGAAGAAAATAAACTTCCACCAGCATCTCAAATGGTTCGTAATATTGCTGTTGACCATTGGAAAAGTTTAAAGGCATTCTTAAAAGGAAAACATGTTATAGTTCCACAAGAGGTTGCAGAAGAAAGATGGGAAATTTGTAAACAATGCCCACTTCTCAAATACGATGAAACTAATCCAGATACTAATAAAAAAGATGGTAGATGTACAGAATGTGGTTGTTTTATGAATGTTAAGTGTCATTATGCAACTGCGGAGTGTCCGATAGGTAAATGGAAAAAATTTGAAAAAAAATAAAAAAAAGCTTGACTTATATTGCTTTTTTGTTATATATTATAGAGATAGAAAAAAATAGGTTATATGGTTCATAAAACCATAACTAATAAACGATAAACGATAAAACAATAGGAGAAGTAAAAAATGGATATAAATGCAATCAAATCCAAACTCGCAACATTACAATCAACAAGTTCAAATAAAGATAACTTTTGGAAACCTGAACCAGGTAAACAAGTTGTTCGTATTGTTCCTTACAAACATAATAAAGATAACCCATTTATTGAGTTATTCTTTCATTATAACTTAGGTAATAATAAAACTTACCTATCACCTGCATCATTTGGTCGTCCAGACCCAGTTCAAGAATTTTCTCAAAAACTAAAATCAACAGGTAATAAAGATGAATGGATTCAAGGTAAAAGACTTGAACCTAAAATGAGAACTTTTGCACCTGTAATAGTTCGTGGCAGAGAATCTGAAGGTGTTAAGTTTTGGGGATTCGGTAAAACTGTATATCAAGAACTTCTTGGTGTAATTGCTGACCCTGATTATGGTGACATAACAGATGCTACTAATGGTAGAGATATTGGTATTGATAGACAGACTCCTGCAGAGGCTGGAAATCAATATGGTAAAACTACTGTAAGAGTTAAACCAAATATGACTCCGATTACAGAAGATGCTGATTTATTAAAAAAAGTTTTTGATAATCAATCTAACTTGACAGAGTTGTATACAGAACCTACTTATGATGAGTTAAAAGAAGCTCTTCAAAATTATCTGAATCCTTCTGATGAAACAGAAACTGCAGAATCAACTACAACTACAACTGAAAAAGTTGCAGAAAAAACTGAAACTGCAAAAACAGCAGATGTGTCAGATGCATTTGATGAGTTATTCAATACTTAATTAAATTAATTTATGAGTGGGATGTATATTCTCACACAAGAAACTTTCCACAAGAATAAAAGTATTCTTAGCATCACTCTCCCACTCATAACATCATAGGAGAACAATATGTCAGAAAAAGACGAATTGGCTGGGATAATAGCCGATGAACTAAATAAACAGTTCAAACATCAACAAGTTGCTTACTTTCTTGAAGAAGGTGGTAATCCTACTGATGTGACGGGTTGGATTTCAACTGGTTCAACGATGTTAGATTTAGCAATTGCTAATAAACCAAATGGTGGAGTTGCCGTAGGTAAAATCACTGAACTAAATGGTTTAGAAGGTAGTGGTAAATCTCTAATAGGTTCTCATCTATTAGCTTCAACACAAAAACAAGATGGTATAGCGGTTTATATAGATACCGAATCAGCAGTATCTCAAGAATACTTGAGGGCTATTGGTGTGGATACAAGTAAAATGTTATATGTTCATCTTGAAACTTGTGAAGAAATATTTGATACCATTGAAACAATTGTTACTAAAATCAGAGAATCAAATAAAGACAAGTTAGTTACAATCTTGGTTGATTCATTAGCAGCTGCTTCTACTAAACAAGAAATGGATGCTGACTTTGATAAAGATGGTTGGGCAACAGCCAAAGCAATCATCATATCAAAAGCTATGAGAAAAGTAACACAGATGATAGCACGACAAAAAGTTGCATTGGTTTTCACAAATCAATTACGACAAAAGTTGGGTGTAATGTTCGGAGACCCCTGGACTACAAGTGGTGGTAAGGCTCTTCCATTCCATTCATCAACTCGTGTTAGATTCAAAAATGCTGGACAAATCAAAGATGGTAATAAAGTTACTATTGGTATTAAAATCAAAGGACAAGTGATTAAAAATCGTCTCGGGCCTCCAATGAGGACTGTAGAGTTCCCACTTTACTTTGATAAAGGTATTGATGACTTTGGTAGTTGGTTAACTGTAATGAAAGAACACAAACTTATAAAAGTTGGTGGTGCTTGGTATACATTACAACATTGTGATACTGAAACTGGTGAATTAATTAAAGAATACAAATTTTTATCTAAAGATTTTGAAAAACTTATGTTAGAAAATCAAGAGTTAAAAGATTATTGTTACGGATTAATCTGTGATGCTTGCATTCTGAAATATGATTCAAAAGAGTTAGGTATCGATGATGTAACTGAAACTGAGGAGTCTGTGGATGAAATCTAAAAAAGACTTAAATGAAACATATTTATCTTTTTTAGACCAAACAAAAGATGATACACACAAAGTTGTAAATCATCTAAACGACAGAGTATTAATTGTGGATGGCTTGAATACATTTATTCGAGCCTTCGCAGTTAATCCTGCATTAAACGAAGACGGATTACATATTGGTGGAATGATGGGTTTCTTAAAATCAGTTAGATATAGTTGTGATATACTAAAACCATCAAGGTGTATCATTGTGTTTGACGGAAAAGGTGGAAGTAAAAGAAGACAAAAGATATATCCAGAATACAAAGGCACTCGTAAAGTTAAACGAAGACTTAATCGTAATGTGGATTGGGGAACAGCTCCTCAAGACGAACAACATTCTATGAAACAACAAATGGGTAGGTTGATTGAGTATCTTGAACAACTACCTTTAACATTAGTTTCAATTGATGGAATAGAAGCAGACGATACAATGGCTTATATATCTCAACAATTGTTACCAAAAAGTGATATAATATTAATGTCTACAGATAAAGACTTTATTCAATTAGTAGATGATAGAGTAAAAATATGGAGTCCAACAAAAAAGAAACTTTATAACAAAAAAGCTGTATTTGAAGAATATGGGATACATTCTCACAATATTTTAACATACAGAATATTAGATGGAGACAAATCTGATAATATAAACGGAATTAAAGGTGCAGGACTTAAAACCCTGAAAAAATTCTGCCCCCAATTTTCGGGTCAAGAAAAATTTACTGCAAAAGATTTATTGGAATTTGCAGAAAAATCAGATTCTAAAATAAAGCTCTTGGAAAATATAAAAAAAAGTAGTAACTTAATAAAACGAAATTACTTATTAATGCAATTAAATAATGTGGATATACCAAATCATACGAAGATGAAAATACAAGGAGCAGTAAATGGTAAAGTTCCACAATTGATTAAATATAGATTTCAAACAATGTTTTTAAAGGATAAATTACAATCAGCTATCAAAAACTTTGATAATTGGATTATGGAATTTACAAGATTAGATAGATTTAGAGGATTAAATGGCTGATAAGTTAACAGATTTTGGACATACATTTCAAGTAAAGTCAATTGCTAGTTTAATGACTAATCAAACTTTTCTTGAACAAATACATGATATACTTGATGAAAGTAATTACGATAGTGATGGTTTAAAGTGGGTTGTTAAGGAATGTAAAAGTTATTTTGATGAATATAGAAAGTGTATAACACTTGATGTATTTAAAGTAAAGGTTAATGAAGTTGAGAATGATATATTGAAAACATCTATTGTTGAAAATCTTAAAGAGGTGTTTAGATATATGGAAGCACCTGATTTAGATTTCATACAAGATAAGTGTCTTGACTTTTTCAAAAATCAAACATTAAAAAGTGCTATTCTACAATCAGTTGAGATATTAGAAACTAAAGGTGACTATGAACAAATAAAAGTTATTGTAGATGATGCTTTAAGAGCTGGTACTGAAAGAAACATAGGACACGAATACATTGAACACATTGAAGATAGGTATTCAGAAACCGCTAGAACAACAGTTCCAACTGGTTGGGATGTAATTGATGAACTAACTCAAGGTGGACTTGGTGGTGGAGAACTTGGTGTGATTGTAGCACCTGCGGGTGTTGGTAAAACTTGGGTGTTGGCTGCAATTGGTGCTAACTCAATGAAAAAAGGAAAACATATAGTTCATTATTCATTAGAGTTAAATGAGGCTTATGTAGGTTTAAGATACGATAGTATATTTACAGGTATTGCAAATCAGAATTTGAAATATCATAAAGATGATGTTCAAACTGAAATGGAAAAATTAAAAGGTGATTTGGTTATCAAATACTATCCAACCAAAACTGCTAGTGTAAATACAATATCAGCTCATCTGAAAAGAATTATAAATCTTGGAACTGAAGTAGATATGGTAGTTGTGGATTATGCTGATATATTGAAAGATACAGGTGGTTCAAGAGAAGTAAGACACGCACTTGGAAATATTTATGAAGATTTAAGAGGACTTGCTGGTGAATTTCAGATTCCAATATGGACAGCATCACAAGCTAATAGAAGTGCTCTTGACGAAGATGTGATTGAAGCTCAAAAGGTTTCAGAGTCATATCAAAAAGTGATGACGGCTGATTTCGTGATGTCGTTATCGAGAAAAGTAGAAGATAAGATAGGTAACACGGGTAGATTCCATGTAATCAAAAATAGATTTGGTCCTGATGGTATTACTTATCCTGCTAAAGTAAATACTAACACAGGTATTATCAATATCTATGAGGGTAATTCTGTGGGTGGTAAAGAACAACAAGATAAAATAGACAATAGAGATAACTTAATGAAAAAAATGTTATCCAATAGATATGAGGATTTAATGAATGAATAAGTTTTTAGAAGCAATTTATGATATGATAGAAATAATAAATGGTGAGAGACCAGAAACTAAAAGAAATGGTGACAGAAGAAGTGAAGATAGAGGAACAGATGATAGAAGAGCCAAGGGTTTTACAGAAGAACATACAAAAGAATGGTTAGATTGGGCTGAAAAACCAAAACGAGCTAGAGGTAAAAAAGGTAAATTCTTAGCAGATAATAAAATGACAAAAGATTTCAATGAAGCTTGGGTTGGTGGTAAAGCACCAAAAAGAAAGAGAAAGAAAAATGCCAAAAAATAAAAAATATATTTATGAATCACCAGATGGTGGCAAAACTATATATCGTAGAGAATTTGGAAATCATGAAAAAAAAGAAAAAATTTCGAGTGGTTATATAGAAATACCCGAAGATTATTGGGTATATGAAAGTTAGTGATTTTACAATAGAACCTGTTCACAAAAAGGCTGTTCAAGCTTTTATTGAGAAATGGCATTATTCACATTATGCTGGTGGTATACAACATAGGCAGTGTTTTGGGTTGTACTCTCCAGATGGTCCTTTTGGGTTACCACGAATGATTGGTGCTATGATATATGGACAACCAGCAATGCCCGATACAGCAAAAAAATATCACCCTGATAACCCTTTAAGATGTTGGGAGTTACGAAGATTGTGTTGTATAGATGATACACCTACAAATACAGAGAGTTTTTTTATAGGTAAAACATTGAGATGGTTGAAACGGAATACAGATGCGGAGGTTATAATATCTTATTCTGATTTACATCATGGTCATGAGGGAATTGTATATAAAGCTAGTAATTTTATAAATTTAGGACAATCACCTGCATCAAAAGTGTTAATGGTAGATGGTAGAGAGTTTCATGGTCGTTCGATGAACAATAAACACAGACCTTATGGTAGAGCATTAAAAAGAAGATGGGAAGCTAAAAAGGCTGGAGCAAAAGATGATGGTATATTTTATGTTGATAGAAAACCTAAGAACATTTATGTGTATTATTTGAATAAAAAAGTTAAGAAGAAAATGTTAAAGTGATATTTATATATGTTCATATCTCAAAGGTTGATATATATCACAAATTTCAAGGAGAGTAGGTAAATGGAATACAAAAAATTTGCACTATCTGATAATTTTATAGACGGATATAAGAGAAAAAGAGCCCCTTTTGGTTTTAATGGTTTAGGTGAACTCGTATATATGAGAACCTATTCAAGATTAAAAGATGATGGTAAAAATGAAATGTGGTGGGAAACAGTTCGTAGAGTTGTAGAAGGCACATATAATATGCAAAAGAAATGGATAGATTCACATCAATTAGGGTGGAATGCGTGGCAAGCACAAAGGTCAGCACAAGAGATGTATGATAGAATATTTAATATGAAATTCTTACCTCCTGGTAGAGGTTTGTGGGCTATGGGAACACCAATCACAGAAGAAAGAAATCTATATGCAGCTCTTAATAATTGTGCATTTGTATCAACTAACAATCTAAAGGAAGATTTATCTAAACCATTTACATTCTTAATGGATGCTAGTATGGTTGGTGTTGGTGTAGGATTTGATACAAAAGGTGCAGAACAATTTGTAGTTAGAGGTCCAAAAGAAGACAGAGAAAAAGAAACATATGTGATACCTGATACGAGAGAAGGTTGGGTTGAATCTGTAAGAAGATTATTAGATAGTTATTTTCTTGGTATAACAGGAGTCGATTTTGATTACACAAAAATTAGAGAAGAAGGTGCACCAATCAAAGGCTTTGGTGGTGTATCAAGTGGACATAAACCACTTAAAGAAGTCCACACCGTTATCAGGGAAGTATTAGATAAAAATATAGGTGAACCAATATCAGTAACTACAATTGTAGATATAATGAATTTGATTGGTAAGTGTGTTGTAGCTGGTAATGTTAGACGAACTGCTGAAATAGTATTTGGTGACCCACAATCAGAAGAATATATCAATTTAAAAAATTATAAGAAAAATCCACATAGAGAACAATATGGTTGGACATCTAACAATTCAGTATTTGCTGAGTTAGGACAAGATTATACAGATATAGCAGAGAGAATTTGTGACAATGGAGAACCAGGACTTGCTTGGTTAGATAATATGAGACACTATTCAAGAATGAAGAATGGTGGTGATGATAAGGACCATAGAGTAGCAGGTGGTAATCCTTGTCTTGAACAATCATTAGAATCATATGAGTTATGTTGTTTAGTAGAAACATTTCCAGATAATCATAAAGATTTAGATGATTATATAACAACTTTAAAATATGCATATTTATATGCAAAAACAGTAACACTTGGAAAAACACATTGGCCAGAAACTAATCGTGTGATGTTAAGAAATCGTAGGATTGGATGTAGTGTAAGTGGTATAGCTCAGTTCATTACTCATAGAGGACAAGGTGAGTTACGAAGATGGTTAGAAGAAGGATATGGTGCCTTACAAAAATATGATAAAGGATATTCAGATTGGTTTGCAGTACCTCGTAGTATAAAAACTACATCAGTAAAACCAAGTGGTACAGTTTCATTATTAGCGGGTGCTACACCTGGACTTCACTACCCTGAAAGTAGATTTTATATCAGAAGAATTAGATTATCAAATATGAGTCCATTGATTAAACCATTGGAAAAAGCTGGTTATAAAATTGAACCAGCTTTCGGTAGTGAGGATAGTACAGTTGTGATTGAAGTTCCTGTTGATGTAGGTGAAGGTATTAGAACTGTGAATGATGTATCAATGTGGGAACAATTATGTTTAGCAGCATTCATGCAAAGGAATTGGGCAGACAATCAAGTAAGTTGTACTGTAACATTTGACCCAGAAAAAGAAGGTAAACATTTAGCATCAGCTCTTGATTATTTTCAATATCAATTAAAAGGTATTTCATTCTTACCTAAATTAGAATTAGGTGCATATAAACAAATGCCTTATGAAGAGATTACTGAAAAAGAATATAATAAAATGGTTAAGAAATTAAGTTACTTATCATTCAGACAAGTTAAAGGTGCAGAAGCAGAAGTTGAAAAATTCTGTAACAATGATACTTGTGAGATTGATTTCGAACAGATTAAGGAAACACAAGAAGTATAATGAAGTTTTTAACACGAAAATTAGTTACACCAGCCGATTTAAATCCTCGTGGAACTCTTCACGGTGGACAACTTCTAAAATGGATTGACGAAGAGGGTGGCATTCACGCTTGTTTGGAATTGGATACGGGTTTGATAGTCACGAAGTATATATCAGAAATCAATTTTAAGTTTCCAGTATTGGAAGGTGATGTGGTGGAGATTGGAATGCAAACATTAGAAATAGGAAATACATCTGTTACAATAGCTTGTGATGTTAGAAGTTTACAAGCAGATAGAATAGTTTGTAGTATAGAAAAAATGGTTTATATTAGAGTAAACAAATATGGTTTACCAAAAAAACATGGGGGAATGAATGAATAGACAATGGAATAAAGATTGGCGAAGGTCAATCATAGTATTAAGTGGTGGTTTTGACCCTGTTCATAAAGGACATTTGAGGATGTTTAGAGAAGCAAGTTGGTTAGGACACCAAGTAATCGTAGGATTAAATTCAGATGATTGGTTAACTCGTAAAAAAGGTAAACCATTTATGAAGTTTGAAGAACGAAAAGAAATACTTGAGGGGTTTAAATATGTAAATCAAGTCATACCCTTTGATGATTCAGATGATACAGCAAGTGATTTGATTCGTAGAGTTCATTCCATTTATGATGGTGAAGAATTTGAACATAATTATGAAGATGTGGGACATCAAGGTATGGTTGACTATTATCAGATATATTTTGCAAATGGTGGAGATAGAGGTAAAGACAATGTACCAGAGTTAGGTGTATGTAAAGAGTTGGGAGTAACAATGCTATGGGGTGTTGGAGGTGGAAAAATCCAATCATCATCTTGGTTAATTAATGGAGAAAAATAATGAGTCATTTCAGAAGACTACCAACAAAGTTTGATATAGAAAAGTTACAATCAGCAACAAACGAACTATTTACAAAGATGTCTTGGAAACAATATACAGTAAAAGGTTTATGTATGACACAAGTTCCAGGTGACCCATCATCAGCTGATGGTGATAAGTTACGAGGAGTGTTTTGGACTAAACCCGACTCAACTGGTGTAGAAGTTCAACGAGAAGAATATTTTGATGAAAGTCAATACACAGAATTTGTAGAAGATTTCAAAAGAACATACTTTGAAGAAATATATAATAAATTATCTGAAAAATATGTATTAGGAAGATTTAGATTATTATTACTTGAACCAAGAACATCGTTAAGTTGGCACAGAGACCCTGAACCAAGAATACATATTCCTGTATTCACAAATCCAGGAGCTCATTTAGTAATAGATGACAGATTAAAACACTTACCAGCTGATGGTGGAGTTTGGTTTACAGATACAAGAAATTACCACACTGTTTTTAATGGTGGGGAAGAAAACAGAATACACTTAGTGGCAACACTTTTAGGAGATAAAAAATGATAGGACAATTACTATTTACAATAACAATGGTTATTTATTGGTTAAGTGAAGGATGTACAGAAGGATACACTTGGGCCAGTAAAAAAGAAAGAAAAGAAAATAAACTTATTTTCGGTTCAATATCAAAAGGTAAAAGAGATGGTGTAGGTTATCTTGATTATCACGCTTGGAGATTAGGTGAAAATATTGGAATGGTTGGAAGTATCTTTTCAGCATTCTTATTCACATCTTTTTGGAGTTTATTACTTACATTTTTAGGTTCTTGGATGATAGGATATTTCGTCTATGAGAGAGCACTAAACTATATTTGTTTAGGTGACCCATTCTCAGCAAAAGGGCCGTGGAAAATGATGGGTATTGAAATACCTCGTTCAAACACATTTGATTGGGCTGTAGCTGGTATCGGACTAGGTTTGGTATTTTTAAGTATGTTTATATAGGAGATATATAATGACTAAGTTAGAATATATTTGGATAGATGGAACAACACCAGTTGCTCAATTGCGGAGTAAAACAAAAGTGATAGATGATTTTGATAGAACTATTTCAGGTTGTCCAGAATGGAGTTTTGATGGTTCATCAACAAATCAAGCCGAGGGGCATAAGTCTGATTGTATTTTAAAACCAATCAAATTATATGAAAATCCATTACAAGATGATAATGCATATTTGGTTTTATGTGAGGTATGGAATGTTGATGATACTATACATGCAACTAATCATAGACATAAATTAGAGCTTATAAACAGTAAATATAAAAAAGAAGATGTGTGGGTTGGTATAGAACAAGAATATACTTTATTCAAATATGGAAAACCTTTTGGTTGGCCACAAGATGGTTCTGAACCACCTCCACAAGGTGATTATTATTGTGGAAGGAATGCTGGTGAATTTATAGCAAATCAACACATGGATTTATGTATTAAAGCTGGTATTAAGATTAGTGGAATTAATTCAGAAGTTATGCTCGGTCAGTGGGAGTATCAAATAGGTGCCGATAATCCTTTAACAATATCAGATGATTTATGGGTTGCTCGTTGGCTTATGGAAAAAGTTTGTTATACATATGATGTACAAGTTTCACTTCATCCTAAACCTGTTAAAGGTGATTGGAATGGAGCTGGTGCTCATACAAATTTTTCTACAAAAAAAATGAGAGAAGAAAAAGGTGATTTGATAATTGAAAAGGCAATTAAAAAATTATCAAAAAAACACGATGAACATATAGAAGTTTATGGAATAGGTAATGATTTTAGACTTACAGGTGAACACGAAACTTGTGATATAGATACTTTCAAATGGGGAGTATCAGATAGAGGAGCTTCAGTTAGAGTTCCATGGCAAGTAAATAGAGATGGTAAAGGATATCTTGAAGATAGACGACCATCTGCTTGGTGTGACCCTTATTTAGTTTGCCATAAATTAGTAGAAACAATATGTGGAGAACAAAATGAGTTATAGAGTTACATTTCCAAATGATTATACACATATGGAAATACCAAGTTTAGATGGATTTAAGATGGAAAAAGAATTTGATGATGTCGTATTTGGTTGGTTTGGTGATATATACATATCAGTAGTTAAAAAAGATTATATAAAATTTATGGAGAAATATAATGGCAAAGAAAATAGAAAAACATAATTATTCAGCAAAACTTGTAAGAGTCGTTGATGGTGATACTTGTGATGCAATGATTGACTTGGGTTTTGATACTTGGGTTAAAAAGAGAATACGCTTTATGGGTGTAGATACTTGGGAATCAAGAACAAGAAACCTCGAAGAAAAGAAAAAAGGTTTAGCAGCTAAAGCTTATGTAAAAGATTTATTAGAAAATTCGGATGAGGGCAAGTTCTTATTAAAATCTCACGGTGTTGGGAAATATGGACGAGTCCTCGGCGAACTATTCGTTAAAGGGAATGAACAATCAGTAAATCAATTATTGATAGAAAATGGTCATGCTTACGAATATGAGGGTGGAAAGAAAAAAGTATTTGGATCTTAATAAAATAATTCGTATATTATATAGATGAAAAAGAAAAGTTGTAAGACATGTGATTGGAAAATTGACAATAGTAGAGAACTTCCAATTCTTCATAAAGATATAGAACAAGATGTTAAATTAGCAAAAGAGTATTGTAAAAACCACACCTTTGTTTATGGTAATGAATGTGAACCAATATGGTGTGAGGAATGTGGACATCTTGATAAATATATAGTCACAATATCAGAAAAATCGAAAGAAAATCCAAAATTTGATAAAAGGAAATAATTGTACCAAAACATCTATGTAAAACGAACAAAGACAAGTAGTGAAATACACTTATGGGATGACAAAACAGGTTATTCTAAATTCCAATATAAACCATATGCTTACCTAAAATCACAAACAGGAACACATCGTTCCTTATATGGTGATAAACTCAAGAAAGTAAACTTTTGGACTGGTGATGATTTACAGAATGGAAGAGTGTTTGAATCTGATGTGCCCATTGAAACGAGAACTCTTGTAGACATGTATTCAGATTCAGAAGAGCCATCAGTTGGACATCGTGAAGTTTACTTTGATATTGAGTGTGAGGTAACGGATGGTTTTCCTGATGCTAATCGTGCAGAAAACAAAATTACAGCAATAGCTCTTTATGATAAAACAATGGATAAATATTCTTGTTTTGTTTTAGGTGATGTTCCAAATACAGATGTTGTTGAGTCCTTTCAATCAGAAGAAGAATTACTACAAAGATTTTATCAAAAATATCTTGAAATCAATCCAACAATATTAAGTGGTTGGAACATTGATGGATTTGATATCCCTTATTTATATAATAGAACTAAAAGAATTATGGGAGATAGTTTTGCAAATTCTTTATCACCAATCGGTGAAGTATTTTATTCAGAACACAAAAAAAGATACAAGATAGCTGGTGTATCGTGTCTCGATTATATGAGATTATATAAATGGTTTACATATACACAACAATCATCATACAGATTAGATTTCATAGGACAACTTGAAGTTGGTATTGGTAAGATTGAATATGAAGGAACACTACAAGATTTATATGAAACTGATATCAACAAGTATATTGAATATAACTTGAATGATGTCAAGATTGTAAAGGCTCTTGATGATAAGTTAAAGTTTATTGATTTGGCTCGTGGTGTAAGTCATTTAGGTCATACACCTTACGAAGATGTATTCTTCAGTAGTAGATATTTGGAAGGTGCTATTCTTGTTTATCTTAAAAACATTGGAGTTGTTGCACCTAATAAAGCTTTAGATGCTAGATCTAAGATGAATCGTAGTGATGACGATAAATTTACTGGTGCGTATGTCAAAGACCCAAAACCAGGTAGATATGAGTGGGTGTTTGATTTGGATTTAACTTCAATGTATCCTTCAACAATTATGACTTTGAATATATCACCAGAAACAAAACTTGGTAAAGTGAATGGTTGGGATGCTGAAGAATTTATCAAGGGTGTGAGTAAAACTTATTCACTTGAGAAGAATGGTAAAACTCAAGGACATATGAATAATGAAGAATTGGATAGTATGTTTAAATCTAATAAAGTATCTATATCTTCAAATGGTATTATGTATCGTAATGATAAAAAAGGTTTGATACCTTCATTGTTAGAGAAGTGGTTTGATGAAAGAGTTGAGTATAAAAGATTAATGAAGAAATATGGTGAAGAAAAAAATGATGATAAACATGGGTATTTTAAGAGAAGACAACACATTCAAAAGATTATTTTAAATTCACTTTATGGTGTATTAGGATTACCTGTGTTTAGATTTTATGATGTAGATAACGCTGAAGCTACAACTGTAACTGGACAAGAATTAATAAAATTTACAGAGAGAATAACCAATAAATATTATAATAACAAACTTGATGATAAAGAAGATTATTGTATTTATACTGATACAGATTCTGTATTTTATTCGGCTATTCCATTAATTAAAAAAGACTACCCCAATGCTGACTTAGGCGATGACAAATTTATGACAGAGAAGATATTAGAAACAGCAAAGATTGTTCAGGATTTCATCAACAATTCTTACAATCTATTTGCTAAAAAGTTTCTAAATTGTGATACGCACAGATTTGACATCAAACAGGAGTGTGTGGCCAAGTCAGCGTTTTGGGTTACGAAGAAAAGATATGGACAACAGATTATCAATGATGGTGGTGTACCTTGTGATAGACTTGATGTAAAAGGTTTAGATATTGTGAGGAGTAATTTTCCTGTGGCTATGAGGAAATTGATGACACAAGTATTGAAAGATATTTTAGGTAATGTAGATAAAGATGAGATTGATGAAAAGATAGTAGAATTTAAAAAGCTGATGAAAAAAGTTGATATTCAAGATATTGCTCTTCCAACTGGTGTTAAGAGATTAAGTAAGTTTGCAGATAAAAGACATAGTAATAGAAAAATATATGGTGAAGGTAGTATTTTTACACAGATGTATAAGGGAACGCCTGTTCATGTTAAAGCTGCTTGGATATACAATGATTTGTTGAAGTATTGGAATTTAGGAAATTCTGAAAAAATCAAATCATCAGAAAAGATTAAATGGGTTTATTTAAAACCAAATACAATGAATGTAAAACAAATTGGTTTTAAAGGTTATGATGACCCACCAAAGATTATGGAGTTCATAAAACAAAATGTGGATTATGATAAATTATTTGAAAGAGCATTAGAGAAGAAAATAAGAATGTTTTATGAGGCATTGAAATGGGATATGCCTGTTGATAAAGCAAATACATTAGATAGATTTTTTTAAAAAAAGCTTGACTTATATAGTAAAAAAGTATTATATTATTAAACGATAAATCTTAAACATAGGAGAAATGTAAGATGCAAAAAAGTAAGTTAGATAAATTCATTCAAAAGTATAATTTGGGTGGAAATGTAAATTCAGTAAAATGGAAATCAAGTGGTGATACAATATCAACATCATTTGTAACTCCTGATAAATCTTTATTGGGTAGTGTAAAAGTTGACAAGTTTCCATTTGACGAAGCTGAAATTGGTGTATATCAAACAGACCAATTAAAAAGTTTGATAAATGTGTTAGGTGATGATGTTTCATTAGACTTAACAAAATTCGGTGATAAAGCTGTTTCACTTAAAGTAAAGAACGGACCTGTGTCTGTGGATTATGTATTAAGTGACTTATCAGTTATATCAGATCCACCAGCTATGAAAAGAGTTCCTGAATTTGGAACACAAATTAAACTTGATACTAATTTTATTAACACTTTTATCAAAGGTAAGAGTGCATTGAATGATGTAGATACATTTACATTAGTTAAAAATGGTAATGGTTGTGATGTTGTGATTGGTTACTCTTCAACAAATACAAATCGTGTTAACATTCCTGTTGAATGTAATTCTTGTGATATTGATACACCAATAACATTCAATGCTAATCTTTTCAAAGAAGTTTTAGTAGCTAATAAAGAATGTTCATCAGCAGTTTTAGAAGTTTCAACTGAAGGATTAGCTAAAGTTAATTTCAAGATTGATGACTATGATTCTACATACTTCATTGTAGCTATGCAGGATGTAGATTAATGTCTCATTCTTTATGGGTAGAAAAATATCGTCCAAAAGACTTATCAACTTATGTAGGTAACGAGCATCTTAAAGAAAAAGTGAAGGTATATCTGGAAAGTGAAGATGTACCTCACCTTCTTCTTTTTGGAAAAGCTGGTACTGGTAAGACAACATTAGCAAAGATAGTAGTCAACAATATTGATTGTGATTATATGTATATCAATGCTTCTGATGAGAATAAAGTTGACGATGTTAGAAACAAAATAAAAACATTTGCTTCATCTGTTGGTTTCAAATCCTTGAAAGTGATTATACTTGACGAGTGTGATTATCTTACACCAAATGCACAGGCTGCATTGAGAAACCTAATGGAAACATTTTCAAAACATTGTCGGTTCATTCTTACTTGTAATTATGTAGAAAGAATAATCGACCCAATCCAATCAAGATGTCAATCATATAAAGTTGTTCCACCATCAAAGAAAGAAGTGGCTCAACAAATGGTGAATATCTTAAATGAAGAGAATTGTACATTTGAACTTGATGATATAGCTCTTATAGTTAATGCAGGTTATCCTGATATTCGTAGAGTTATCAATTCAGCTCAAAGACAAATTGTTGATAGTAAGTTGAAAATCGATACAAGTTCTGTAATTCAGAATAACTACAAACTACAATTGTTAGAGATGTTATCAAGTAATGCTAAACTAAACGACATCAGAAAATTGATTGCTGATAATTCCGTAAGTGATTATTCAGAAATATATAGATTATTATATGATGAAGTGGATAATTATGGTAATGGTAAACAAGCTGAATGTATTATGAATATCGCAGAAGCACAATTTCAAGATGTAAATGTAGTTGACAAAGAGATTAACTTTATGTCATTGATAATAAGAATAATGAGGGTAATAAAATGAGATTAAAACCAGTAAACGATAAAATCGTTGTAAAAGAAAATGAAAGTAAACAAGAAGAGATGACAGCAGGTGGTATAATTTTACCAGACACAGTACAAGATGGAACATTACTTGAAGGTAAAGTAGTAGCAGTAGGAGAAGGTATGTATTCTGCTAATGGAACACTTATTCCAGTTGTGGTTGCGGAAGGTGATACTATATTATATGGTAAACATGCTGCTAAACAAGATTATAATATTGATGGAGAAGATTATATTCTAATGAGTATTAATGAAGTGATGTCAATAGTAAAGGATAAATAAAATGAAAATATTTAGAGTAGAACATATAGATTATGTAGATAATCCAACAATGCACATAACATTATATAATCCACCTTACGATGATGAAACTATTTTAGCTCGTACTAAGTGGAAATTAAAAGATGTTACAATAACAGAAATAAAACACGGAGAAGAATAATGGCAGTAATAAAAGGTAATAAAGGTGGTGGCCCACCTACATTAGATAACATAGATTTAACACATGCAAAAGATATTGAATGTGATGAATGTGGTTGTAAAGGTTTCAAGCAAACATTGATGTTAAAGAAACTATCAGCTCTTGTATCACCAAACGGACAAGAAGCTATGATACCAATTCAAGCTTTCGCTTGTGAAAAATGTTCACACATCAATAAAGAATTTTTAGAAGCTGAAATCAAACAACAATAATGCCTTTCTATACTTTTAAATGTAGAACTTGTGGTTTAGAAAAAGAAGAGTTACGAAATGCAAATGACTTTAAAGAACCACTATGCCCTAAATGTTGTTATAATCCAAATGTTGATGGTAAAAAAGAAAAAATGAAAAGAATTTTTTCAAGTGTTGGTAAACCACAATTTAAAGGTAGTGGTTTTTATGAAACTGATTATAAAAAGGAAAAACCAAAATGACAATTATAGATTGGATAAACCAGTTGTTGGTTCACAAAAAACATTGGAATGATTTCACAGAAGATGAACAAAAGAAATTTAGTCCATTTATAATCAATCGTTGGTTATCAATGGATAAAGATTTCCTTGAGATTGTTAATTACTTTCAGAAATATGCTATTGGAACATTAGAACCACGAGAGGTTTACAAATGGTATTGTGATATGTTACCAAGAGGTAAACGATTTAACAAATACATCAAAGGTAAAAGAGATAAGAAATATGATAAAGAACTTCTTGATATAATTAGAAATCATTTTGAGTGTAGTAAATTACAAACAAAAGAATATTTAGGTTTAATCAACAAAGAAGAATTAAAAGAAATATTAGAAAATTATGGGAAAGATAAAAAAACAATAAAGAGGTTATGTAGATGAGTAATATAAAAGAAAGAGACTTAACTAATAAGGATATTTATGGAACTGATAATACAGCAGTTCAAGTTATAGAACAACAATATCCTAAAACAACAGATGAGTTTAAACGATTACAAAAATTACAATATGAAGTATTCTGTGAAAAACAAATGGATTATGGTCCAAGTAATATATCAGTTGGAACTGATTTAGCAACAGAAGCTGATGTAAAATTATCACTAACTGGATTATGGTTCAGGATGAATGATAAAATTCAAAGAATAAAAAACTTATTAATGACAAATCAAAAAGTAAATAATGAACCAATGGAAGACTCATTTTTAGATGTATCTAATTATGGTATTATGGCTACAATCGTAAAGAATGGAAAATGGGGAAAATAATGAACAAATTATTAATGGCCGCGATAGATAGCTATCAAGCACAGAAGACGGAAGCATTAGCTCACTTGGATTTATTATTCAATGACGCTACGATGATTGGAGAACACACAGATTTACTAACCGAAGTAAAGAAATGGACAGAAAGTTTAGCTCAAGCTGAAGAGAATTTAAATGTATTAAGAGAAAACTTTGACATCAATCAATCCAAATAAAATAACCATAAGAGAAATCTCAAAGAAGATAGCTAAAGATATGATTATAAAAAATCATTACAGTCATACTTGGACTATGTGTAGATATGCTCTTGGTATATTTTATCAAACGGATAACGAACATGCATTCTTTAATGAAACTGAAGAGAAGTTAGCTGGTGTATGTGTCTATGGTTATCCTGTTGGTAGAAGTGCTACAACATCAATCTCACCTGAATTAAAATCAGAGGAAGTATTGGAATTAACAAGGTTATTTATCTTTGATGATTATGGAAAAAATACAGAAAGTATCACTATATCAAAAACATTCCAATGGTTACGAGAAAATGCTCCCGAAATAAAAGCACTCATATCATATTCAGACCCTGAACAAGGACACATGGGTATCATTTATCAAGCCACTAATTGGATATATCAAGGTAATAAAATGAGATTGATGGGTAACTATGGAGTTAAGTTATCAGAGGATGGGGATTGGATGCATTCAAGAACTGTGTTTGCAAAATATGGTTCACATAACCTTGAACACTTAAAGAAAAAGATTGGTCATACATTTTGGCGTAAGAATGAAACAATGAAACATAGATATTTGTATTTCCTATGTAGTAAAAAAGATAAGAAAAAATTTATGAAAACATTAAAACATCCATCATTACCATATATTAAATTGGATGAGGGATATAAAGGAGAACAAATAGAAAAGATTGTAGTAGAAGAAAAGGAAGATAAATTTTATGGGTAGAATATCATATTCACAATTATCAATGTTTTCAGAATGTCCTCTTCATTGGAAACTAAAGTATATAGATGATTTAGCTCTACAAGAACCAAGTATCCATTTGTTGTTTGGTACAGCGATGCACGAAGTTATACAAACTTGGTTAGAGGTTATGTATCACGATAGTATCAAGAATGCAAATAAATTAAATCTTGAACAAAGATTACATGATAAGATGATGGAACAATTTAAAAAAGATAAAGAGGCTTATGGTAAAGACCCATGTACTCTTGAACAATTAAGAGAGTTCTTTCAAGATGGTTGTGATATACTTGACTTTGTTAAAAAGAGAAGAGCTGATTATTTTGGTAAAAGAGGATATAAACTTATAGGTTGTGAAGTACCAATCGATGTAGATTTAAAGAAGAATGTTAAAATGGTTGGTTATCTTGATATAGTTATATTAGATGAGATAACAAACACATTAAAAATCTATGACATCAAAACATCTACTCGTGGTTGGAATAAATGGATGAAGAAAGATGAAAATAAAACACAGCAGTTATTATTATATAAACAATTCTATTCAAAGATGTATAATCACCCAATTGATAAAATAGAAGTGGAATACTTCATAGTGAAAAGAAAACTATGGGAAGAGGCGATGTTTCCACAGAAAAGGGTTCAGAAGTTCTCACCCGCTAGTGGTACTGTGAGTATGAACAAGGTAGCTAAGAGATTAGATACATTTTTAGATTTAGCATTTAATGAAGATGGTGAGAGGATATCAGAAAACATAATTCCAACACCAAGTAAAAAAGCTTGTAGGTTTTGTGAATTTAATCAGACAGAATATTGTAATCAAGGAGTAAAATGAAAGTAGCAATTGTAGGTAGTAGAAGATACGAAAATAAAAGAAAGATAAAAGAGTTTATTTTCAAACTTAAAAATCAATATGGTGACGACACCATAATCGTTAGTGGTGGTTGTAAGACTGGTGCTGATAAATATGCTAAAAAATATGCATTAGAGTTAGGATTACAATACGAAGAGTATCCACCATTTCACGAAGTACATAATTTATATTGTACAATGCCATCATCAAGATATGGAAAACCTTATAGTATAAAAAACTATCACGCAAGAAATAAAATAATAGCTGGAACGAGTGATTTCATAGTTGCATTCATTCCAGAGGGAGTTCAATCAGATGGAACATTTTCTACTTTAAACTATGCTAAAAAATTTGATAAAAAAAGAATAATAATTTCATAGGTTTTTTATATTTGTATATATTTATATATGTAAATATTTAGATGGAGAATAATTATGAAAAATACAAAATTAACTTCTGTTAAAATATTAGAAGCTCTATATAATAGATTTAAATTAGATACAGTTAATACAAAAATGACTTTACAAAAATTAACAAATCGTTCAGTTGATAGATTTTTAACTGATAAAAAATTTAAAGAAGAAATAGAAACTTACGATAATTTATCAGCAAGTGGCAGTAACTTTTAAAAAAGGAAATAGGTTATGAATCAAATGAAACTTCCAAAACTACGAAAAGTAGACCCGAATAAACTAAAAAAGAAAAAAATATTACTTTTAGCAGATGATTTAAGAATGCATTCAGGTATTGCAACCCAGGCTAAAGAATTTGTAATGGGAACAATGCATAAATATGATTGGGTTCAAATAGGTGGTGCTGTTCAACACCCAGAACAGGGTAAGATAATAGATATGAGTGAAGCAGTCAAAAATGATTATGGATTAGAAGATGCATATCTTAAAATATATCCAACAAGTGGTTATGGTAATCCAAATATGTTAAGAGAGCTCATTGCAATGGAAAAACCAGATGCTATTCTACACTTCACAGATCCAAGATTTTGGATTTGGTTATATAATATGGAACATGAGATAAGACAAAATATTCCTATTATGTATTATAATATTTGGGATGATATTCCAGACCCATTATACAATACAAACTATTACAGAAGTTCTGATATGTTGATGTCTATATCAAAACAGACATATGGTATCAATAAAAGAATACTTTCTAAATATGGTTATGAAGATTGGCAAACAGATTATGTTCCACATGGAATTACTGATAGAAGAATTAGTAAAATAGAGGATAGAGGTGATACTAAATTTAAAGAGTTTGAACAAAAATATGAATTAGATAAATATAAATTTAAAATACTTTATCTAAATAGAAACATCAGAAGAAAATCTCCTGGTGATGTTGCTTTAGCTTATAAACATATGATGGATAAACTTACACCTGAACAAAGAAAAGAATGTGTATTCGTATGGCATGCAGCTCCAAGTGATGAAAATGGAACTGATATGAGAGCTGTTTGTAGAACACTTTTACCTGAATATCCAGTAATATTCACACATGATAAAGGTGGTGGATTAAATGATGAAGAAATGAATTTCTTATATAATTCTTGTGATGTTTATATTAATATGGCTTCAAACGAAGGTTTTGGATTAGGTAGTTGTGAAATGTTACATACAGGTGGAGTTATTGTAGTAAATGTAACTGGTGGATTACAAGACCAATGTGGATTTAAAAATGAAAAGGGTGAATACCTTACCGCCGAAGATTACCTTGAATTAAAATCTAATCACAGAGGAACTTATAAAGAACATGGTGAATGGGTTAAGCCTATATTTCCAAGTAATATATCTTTATGTGGTTCACCATTAACACCATATATCTTTGATGATAGATGTAGTTATGAAGACGCAGGTGAAGCATTGTTAGAATGGTATCACGAAGGACCTAAAGAAAGAGAACGATATGGTGAGGTTGGAAGACAATTTGTTTTAGGTGATGGTAAAATGACAGCAAAACATCTTTCAGATTCTTTTATAAAAAATATAGAAACTACATTTGAAAAATGGAAACCAAGAGAAAAATATACATTGGAGGTTGTTTAATGAAAAAATTAATGTTAATATGTGCACCTGTTTCATCGAGAAGTGGTTATGGAGCACATTCAAGAGATTTAACTCATTCTTTTTTACAACATAATAAATATGATGTAAAAATATTAGATGTTCCCTGGGGTGAATGTCCAAGAAATGCTCTTGATGAAAATAATTCAAATGATAAAAAAATAATAGATTGTTTGTTACGATCTCCACAACTAGATAGACAACCAGATGTATATGTTGACATTAGAATACCAAATGAATTTCAACAAGTTGGTAAATATAATATTGGTATCACAGCTGGAATAGAAACAACAGCTGTATCTCAAGCTTGGATTGATGGTTGCAACAAAATGGATTTAGTCATTGTTCCTTCGGAACATTCTAAATCAGGTTTTGTAAATTCTATATATGAAAAAGTTCAGAAATTACCAAATGGAGAAACACAAAAGGTAGGGGAATTTAAGTTAGAAAAACCAATAGAAGTTTTATTTGAGGGTGCAGATGAAGATATTTATAAACCAATAAATAAAGATGAAATAGGTTCAGAATTTTTTGATATGTTGAATACAAAAGTTCCTGAAAAGTTTGCATTTTTATTTGTTGGACAATGGACAAAAGGTGGTTATGGTGAAGATAGAAAAGATATAGCTAAATTAATTAAGGTGTTTTATGAATCATTTGCTAACAAGAAAAAACAACCGGCTTTAATATTAAAAACAAATGGAGCAGCTTATTCTATATTAGATAAAGAAGATTGTATTAGTAAAATAAAACAAATAAAATCTAATTTTCCATCAGATTGGAAATTACCGAATGTTTATTTATTACATGGTACATTTACTGATGAAGAAATGAATAAATTATATAATCATCCAAAAGTAAAATCGTTTGTATCACTAACACATGGTGAAGGATTTGGAAGACCTTTACTTGAAGCAACAATGACTGGACTTCCTGTTATTACTACTAATTGGAGTGGACATTTAGATTTTTTAAATGAGAATAAGGCGATGTTACTTAATGGGGAAATGAAGAAAGTTCCGAAATCACAAGTATGGAAAGATATACTCATAGAAGAGTCTGAATGGTTTAATGTAAATGAAAATCAAACTTATAAATGTTTAAATTTCTGTTTTGATAATCAACAAATGATTAAAGCAAAAGGTAAACAATTGATGAGTGAAAACAGAGATAAATTTACACTTAATAAAATGACAAAAAAACTTGATGAAATTGTTAATAAATATTTAAAAGAAGCTCCTCAACAAGTTAGTATTAAACTTCCAAAATTAAAAAAAGTAGATGAAAATAAAACAGAATTACCAAAAATTAAATTACCAAAATTAAAAAGGGAAACTAAAGCATGAAAGATATAATAAGTGATTGCCTGTTATGTGAAAAACATTCTTTGCATGTAGCGGGAAAAGAAGAAGCTCAAGTAATGCAGTGTATCAACTGTGGTTATGTAACTTCAACTAAATTCATTGGAAAAAAAGAGGATAATGAAGAATATGAAAATCTTAGTGAAGATATGAAGAATTGGGCTATTGAAAAGAATGACAGAATTTGGATACCAACAGTTTTGACTTTACCTATAGGAATGTTATATCCTATTGATGAAGAGAAGCTTGATGGTATCGGTGAAGTGGGTGACGGTGTAAAAAATGTTATGAAATGGGCATTTGCTGAGATGGTAGATATCACAAAAGATGAAAGAGAAAATTATCCAAATCCTGAAGGTGGATTTTATAAAAGAAGATTTAATACAGATGAACCTAAAATTTTTGACGAATTTATAGATGGGATGTATTTGGTAAATCAAAAAATGAAAAATAGTTAATAGATGCCAGCTAGAAAATTACCATATAGTTGGGGAAGAGTTAAAGCTGGTGATATAATATCATTTAAGTATAAATCAAAATCAAGTAAATCATCTAAGGTTCAAAGCGTTTTAGTATTGAATCCTAGATTATCAGTAAATTTAAAAGATGGAACAAATACAAAACATTTGATTGGAATTAAAATTGAAGAGTCAAACAAAATAACATTAAGATTAACTGGAAGACAAATTAGTTTATTAGAAACAATTGGTAATTTTAAAAAAATAGATGATAATAATAATTTATACAAACTTGAAATAGATAAAAGATTTATAGTTAATGATATTAAAGGTATTAAACAAGAAGCATATAATAAAATATCTAATAGTCTTGACATTAAAGGACAATACAGAACTTATGATTACATGACAGTTATAAAAAGTTCTGTTTATATAGAACCAATAAGGATATTTGCAGATGAAGATTAGTTATAGTATTTTAACTCATAACGAAGACAAATCATTACAGAAATTATTAGAGTTCTTAGTCAAACATAAAGACGAAGAAGACGAAATAGTAATTCTTGATGATTATTCAGACAATCCAAAAACAATAGAGATATTAGATGTAATGACATCAATGCACGAAATGACTTTTGAACAAAGACATTTGTTAAAAGATTACGCTGGACAAAAGAACCATCTAAAGAATATGTGTACTGGTGATTACATATTTAATCTTGATGCTGATGAGTTACCAAATAAATGGTTAATGAAAAACATTAAAACAATATTAGAAGCAAATCCAACAATAGATTTATATTGGGTGCCAAGAGTAAATACGGTTGAAGGATTAACACAAGAACATATAAACAAATGGGGTTGGAAAGTCAACGAACAAGGTTGGGTTAACTTTCCAGATTATCAAGGTAGAATTTGGAGAAATAGACCAAACATTATGTGGAAAAATAAAGTACACGAAGTGTTAATGGGTTATAAAGAACATACATTCTTACCACAAGAAGAAGAGTTTTGTTTTTATCACCCTAAAACAATAGATAAACAAGAAAAACAAAACGAGTTTTACGATACAATATGATAAAAATAAAATTAATAGAGTTGGAAGAACATAGGAATGAAACTACATTTAGACCTTTTATATTTGCTAAGAATTATTTAAGAGAAATAGGAATAGAGTTTACAAATTCAGATGATTATGATTATGCTTGGGTTGCTCAAGCAAGTATAATAGATAAACAAAAATCACTTAAAGAATCAGTTGACAATGGATTAGAATTTTTATCTAAAATAACTGGTGATTATATGATTTTGGATGGACAAGATGCTACTACTCTAATTGGAACTATTGATGTATTTAGAGAATCAAATGCTAAATTATTTCTTAAAAATTCATATTTAAAAGATTTTGATTTATATAAAAAAGGATGGGCTAATGGTAGGATGTATTGGGGAGAAGGTGATTATTCAGTTCCTGATATAGATGAATTAAAACCTAAAATGAAATTAACTGGTTGTAATTGGTTACATACCATTCAACCAAGTTGGCAAGACTATTCACAAGAAAAAATACATGATATATCTTGTATGTTTGGCTACCCATCTACACAGATAGTTTATGAACACGGTTTATCTCAAGCAGATTATTATGATGTCCATAGGAAAAATTTATTTGATACATTGGGTGATAAATATAATATGGTGAGTTTAGTAAATGGCGTAAGAGTTCCACATCAAGAATATTATCAAAAAATGTTTAATTCAAAAATCATAATGGCTCCACTTGGATGTGGTGAAATGGCACCAAGAGATATTGAATCAGCTATGTTCGGTAGTATATTGGTAAAACCTGATGTAAGTTACATATATTCAAAACCATTTATTTATGAAGATAATGAAACTTACATAGCCGTAAATTATGATTGGTCTAATTTAGAAGAAAAACTTGATTACATTTTAAGTAATTATAACGAATTAAGAGAAAATTTAGTACAAAATATGAGAAAAAAATATGTTGAAGAATATCATTATTCAAAAATAGCTTTACATTTATATGATGTTTTCAACAATTTAGAGGAGGTTACCCACGAATGAAAATTTATTTTGCAGTAGTTGGACATAGGTCTGAAAAATTTAGGCCACAAGGTACAGAATGTGTCAATCTTTTTATTGACTCATTATATAAATCTTATAAAGAAGATTTTAATTTGGTATTTGTTGATAATCAATCTGAGCCATCATTTGAAAAAGAGGATGTCTTACAAAATCGTGATAATTTAAAATATGTCTTTGTAGAAAATCAATTAGAAAAAGGTTTAACTGGAGCCTGGAATTTATCAATAAATCAATCTATAGAAGATGGTGCAGATATAGTCATTTTGTGTAATGATGATTTATATTTTGATGAGTCAATAAAGAATTTAGTTTCACACATACAAAATGATACTGAAGCAAATTCAAGTATTTATAGCACAGTATCAAATGGTACAAATGTTTTTGTTCAAAAAGCACATCAACCAAATGGTTTAATCACTGAATTAGAAGGTAGAAATTGGGATAACGGGCAACTTTTAGGTGGTTTTTTATATGCATTTAATAAAGAATTTTACCATAAATTTAAAAATGATAATGGAGATTTATTTGCTATAAAACACAAATATGATTGTGGTGATGGAAAATGGGGTGGACAAGAAGGAGAATTAATTAGAATGAAAGAACAAGGTGCTAAAATAATGGTGGTAGGCACAGCTTGGGTTGGACATCACAAGTTAACATCATATCGAGGTGCTAGAGATTACGATTGGGAGGTCAATGGAAAATAATATGAAAAAAATAGTTATCACAGGAGGACTTGGTTACATTGGAACTGAACTTTGTAAATTATATTCTGGTGAATCGAGATTTAAAAACATAACTGTCATTGATAGTAGATTTGTATCCGAAAGAGTTAAACAATTGAGAGAATGGGGAATAAATTTTAAACAGGGACATTTGTTAGACGAAGAATTTATGAAAGAAGTTTTAAAAGACGCTGATGTCGTTTATCATTTAGCTGGCATAACAGATGTAGCTTACACAAAAACAGAGTCTAATGAAGAAAAAGATAAAGAAATAAGAGAAGTTGGTATTGATGGTTCTAGAAATGTGATTAAATTTACTAACAGTGATTGTAAAATTATATTTCCATCAACTCATGTTGTTTATGAAGGATTTGAAGAGACAGCCTTCAACTTAACAGAGGATATTGAACCTTGTCCAACACTAACTTATTCTACAGGTAAAGTCCAAACAGAAAAAGATTTAGAGAAATCAGATAAAAATTATGTAATATTGAGACTAGCTTCTGTATATGGTTATTCTTCAGATACAATGAGAATAAATATAATGCCTAATTTGTTTTCTAAAATAGCTTCACAAAATGGAACAATAAAAATGTTTTCAGGAGGAATACAACATAAAAGTTTAGTTGCAGTATTTGATGTTGTTAGATGTTTGAAATTTATGGCAGAATCTAACGATATAAATAAACAGATATTTCATTGTTCAAATGAAAACACAACTGTTAAAGAAGTTGCGGAGTTGTGTAAAAAAATAAATCCTAAAGTAACATTAATTAAAACAGATGATGAAATACCAAATTTAGGATATACTGTTTCTAATAAAAAATTATTGTCTACTGGATTTGAATTCAGATATACTTTAGAACAATGTATGGAAGATATGATTAATAATTGGTCTGAACAAGAATTAATTGAAGAGTTAGAATATATTCAGAGAGGTGAAAAAGAATATATCGATGAAAGAGGAAAAATTAGTAACTATGAATTAACAGAACCTATAAATTTAATAGGGTATATTGAATCAAAAGCAGGTACAGTTAGAGCTAATCATTATCATCCAATACAAGAACAGAAATGTTTATTGATTAAGGGTAAGTATATCAGTGTGATAAAAGATTTGAATGACCCTAATGCTGTTGTAGAGACAAACATAATTAATGAAGGTGACTTGTCAGTTATAAAACCAAATGTGGTTCACACTATGGTTTTCCTTGAAGACTCTATATTTTTAAATTTAGTAAGGGGAGAACGAGAACATGAAAATTATGGAATAACACATACCATTCCATATATTTTAGTTGATGAGAATATGAGAAAAGAACTTGTTGATAATTATAAGGATAGTTGTAGAGTATGTGGTAGTAGTGATTTAAAAACAATATTATCTTTAGGTAATTCACCATTGGCGAATAATTTGTTAAAAAATTATAAACAAGAAGATGAATTGTATCCTTTACAAATTAATTTTTCACCAGAATCTTACAATGTCCAATTGTCACACTCAGTTCCAAGAGAAAAAATGTTTGATAACTATCTTTATGTATCATCTACTACAGAGGTTTTTAGGAAACATTTTTCTGATTTAGCTAATTCATTAATAGATGATTTTAAATTAAATGAAAATTCATTCGTTGTAGATATAGGAAGTAATGATGGTGTGTTCTTAAAACCATTACAAGAAAAAGGTGTTGGAGTTTGTGGAGTTGAACCTGCAAAAAATGTAGCGGAATTAGCAGAAAAAAATGGTATATCAACTGTAGTTGGATATTTTGAAGATGACTCTACAATATCACAAATTTCACAAAAAGCAGATTTAGTAACAGCATTTAATGTGTTTGCACATTCGGATAAATTGACAGAGATTACACAAAATGCATTTAAAATATTAAAAGATGATGGTAAGTTTGTGATAGAGGTTCAGTATTTGTATGATACATTAAAAGATGTAACTTTTGATAACATATATCACGAACATTATAATTATTGGAGTGTGTTGTCTTTATCAAATTTCTTTAATAAATTAAACTTACAAATATCTAATGTTGAACATATAGATACACATGGTGGTTCAATAAGAGTTTATGTTGGTAACGAAGGTTGTGATGTTGATAAAAGTGTTGATAATTTCATATCAAAAGAATTAGAATTTGGTTTGGATAAAATTGAAACTTATAAAGATTTTGCAAACAAAGTTTATCAATACAAAAATAATGTGATGAAAAAACTAAAAGAGTTAAAAGACAATGGTAAAACAATAGTTGGATATGGTTCCCCAGCAAAAGCAACCACTGTTTTGAATTATTATGGTATTGATAATACTTATGTAGATTACATCATTGAGGATAATGAATTGAAACATAATCATTTATTACCAGGTGTCAGAATACCAATTAAAAGTAAAAATGGTATATTGAAAAATCCACCTGATTATGTATTAGTGTTAGCGTGGAACTTTTTAGATTACATAAAACAAAACAACAAAGACTTGATAGATGCTGGTTGTGAGTTCATAACTTTGAAAGAATTACAATAGTGAAAATAATAGCTATATTTCCAAATGGATTAAAAGATACCATTGCTAGGTTAATATCAGATGGTTTTGATAATACTAAAAATGTTGATTTAATAAGATATGATTATTTAAATAAAAAATATACAGAAGAAGAAATTATAAATCATTCAAAAAATGCAAATTACATTTTTGTATTTTGGTGCAAATATCAACATCAATTTGCAGGACAAAATTATCCACATGATTTGTTAGACAAAATAAATAAACCTGAAATAACTGTTTATGTAGATGGGAGTGAATATAATTGTACTGGACATCCAAGTCCTAATCAAGGGAAATTATCTAAAACAGACCCCTCAAAATGTAAAGGTGAACCATGGATAGATGAAAAAATGTATGAAAGATGTAAATGGTATTTTAAAAGAGAAACATACGAAGAGGATTTAGAAAGAAAAAAAATAATTCCACTTCTTGTTGGTGCTGAAAGTAGTTTTTTCAAGGAAAATGGTAATTGGTGGAAAGAAAAAGAGTATGACATATTTTGTAGTTTTGGCCATACTACCACAGGTTTAAGAGAAGAGACTCAAGAAATTTGTTTGAAGTTAAAAGATGAAGGATTTAATAACATCATAGGATCTGGTTTTCCATATAAACAATATATGGATTATATAATACAATCTCACATAGGAGTAAGTGCTTGGGGAGCTGGAAATAGTTGTAGGAGAATGTGGGAAATAATGTCTAATAAAACCTGTTGTTTTGTACAGAAAAAACAAATATTATTTCCAAATATATTTGAGGATGGAGTAAGTTATGTTGAATATTCTACTCCTGAAGAATTTGAAAGTAAAGCTAGACATTATTTAAAAAATAAAGATAAATGCATAGAGATTGGCAAAAATGGATATGAACATATAAAAAAATATCATACAGGAACTAAAAGATTAGAATACATGCTTAAAGTTATGGAGGGAAGTGATTGGAGGACAGCTCTAGATTAATGAAAGAAAAAATTAAAGTATATGTTTCAACTAGTGATAATTATTTAAATTTGATTAAGATATTTCAATTTCTTTTTAATAAATTTTGGGATGCTGAACAAGAGGTTGTGGTTTTGGGTTATAAAGAACCAGATTTTGAGTTAGAAAAAAACTTCAGTTTTCACTCAATGGGCAAATCCAGACACACACCTAATGAATGGGGGACAGACTTAAAAAAATATTTTGAAAGTATTGATGATGAACATTTTATTTTAATATTTGAAGATAATTTTCCTGTTATACCAGTAAATCATTCTTTATTAAATGAAATAAAAAAAATATTAAATGATGATATTGGAAGATTTTGTATAAATAATAGTATAGAAAGAAGTAGAGGTTATACAGGAACCACTAGACAAATTGGTCATGTTGGTAATATTCCTTTATTAGAATGTACTCAAAATTCAGATTATAGACTTTCAGGTATGCCTTCAATTTGGCAAAGAAAATATTTTTTGAAATATTTACAAGATGAGTGGTCACCATGGGATTGGGAAGTTAAAGGTTCTGAATTTGCAAGAAATGATAATTATAAAATTTTAGGAACAGCTGGAAGTCATGTTGTATATAATACATTATCAGTTAGAAAAGGAGATTTAACTAATATAGATTTTAGAATAGTTGATGACTATGAAAGGTCATTAGATGAAAGTATCATTGATGAAATGAGGGAATTAAAAATATTATGAAATCAATCAAATTTAGTGAAATAAAAATATATAGACCAGATGTATTTACAGATTATAGAGGACACTATTGGACTTCTTGGAAAAAAAATGAAGGAATTTTTGATAGCAATTTAAAATTCAATCATGACAAAGTATCTGTATCAAGAAAAAATGTTATCAGAGGTATACATGGAGATTCAAAGGCTCATAAATTATTAACTTGTTTATATGGAGAAGTTTATTGTGTTATTGTAGATAACAGAAAAAATTCACCAACTTATTTACAATGGGATTGGATTATATTAGATGATAAAAATAAAGATTTAGTTTTATTAGCTCCTGGTTTTGGAAACAGCTATTTGATTTTAAGTGAAAGTGCTGTCGTACATTATAAATGGGCTTACGAAGGTAATTATCCAGATGTTGATGAACAATTTTCATTAAAATGGAACGATGACAGAATAGGTATAAATTGGCCAATTGATAACCCAATATTATCAGAAAGGGATAGAAAGTGATTAGACTTGTAAAGGACACAATAGACAATAAAGATATTGATAAATTAATAGAGTGGTTAGGGACATATCCACATCTAACAAAAGGACCATTAACACTTGAATTAGAAAAAAAATGGTCTAAGTGGTTAGGTAGGAAGTATTCAGTATTTTGTAATTCAGGTTCATCCGCTAATCTTTTGATGTTATATTCTTTAATAGTATCAAATAGAATAAAAAAAGGTGATAAAGTTGTTGTTCCATCAGTTGCGTGGGCTACAGATTTATCTCCTGTTATGCAATTAGGATTAAAACCAGTCTTATGTGATTCAAATATGGATGACTTATCAGTTGATTTAGAACATTTAGAAAAAATATTTAAAGAGGAAAAACCATCAGCACTGATGTTTGTATCTGTTTTGGGATTAGTTCCTGATATGAAAAAAGTACTTGACTTATGTAGTAAATATTCTGTATATTTGTTAGAAGATACTTGTGAATCTATGGGTTGTGAATATAAGGGTAAAAAACTTGGAACATTCGGAATGATGTCAACTTTTTCTACATATTTTGGTCATCACATTTCAACTATTGAAGGTGGATTTGTTTCTACTGATGATAAAGAATTGTATGAATTATTAGTATCATTAAGAAGTCATGGTTGGGATAGAGATTTAAGTAAAGATACACAAAATAAATTACAAAAAGAATGGGATATTTCAGATTTTAATTCTTTATATACATTTTATTATCCAGGATTTAATTTGAGGTCTACCGATTTACAAGCTTTTATAGGATTAGGACAAATAGATAAATTAGATGAGTGGGGTATGAAGAGAGCCAAGAACTTTGGTGTATATCAGGAAGAGATTAAAAATAATTATTGGAAAGTTAAAACACAGGAATATTCATTTACATCTAATTTTGCATATCCTGTAATACACCCCAACAGAAATAAAATTGTAAAAAAATTACAAGAAAATGACATTCAAGTAAGACCTATGATTTGTGGTTCAATGGGAACTCAACCATTCTATGAAAGAGAATATGGTAGAATAGAATTACCAAATGTATCGGTGATTGATAAATATGGTTTTTATGTACCTAATCATCCACATTTAACTAAAGGTGAATTATATAAAATTATTGATATTGTAAATAAAGGAATAGAAAAATGAAAGTAGCAATTTTTTGGGATGGTGCTATAGGTATTAATTCTTATTATGTAAAAGAGGGTACAGCTTATTCTTTTGCTGATGATAAACCATATACATACCACCATACAATTTCACCACAATGTTTTTCAAACACACACAATTGGAATTTTATGTGGGATGGGGGATATTTTTTAAATTTAAATGAATGGGTTAAAGATGGAGAAGATTTTCCAGAACTAGATTTAGATGTAATTTTTTATGCCTGTGAAAGAGATGGGTTGAGAGATGAACATTGGGATGTATATAGTGTAGAAAGATTGAGAAAAAAGTATCCAAATGCTAAAATAGTTGGATATCTAAAAGAGGTTTATGTAACTGATGAAGAAAAATTTAGAAATCGTATTAAATTTTTAAAAGAATGTGATTATATACATGCAGAAGCTGCTAGTTCAATGCAAAAATTACCAGAATTTTTAAAAATAGAAAAATTAGTTGGTAAAAAACTTAATTTTAGTAATCAACCAATTAATATAGATTATTATTATAAACATTTTTATTCAAACCAAAAAATAACTGGAATTTATGCTTATTTACCAAATCCAATGCATCGTAGAGGTGAAACTTATGATTTTGCTTCTTATATCAGTAAAAAATATAATGTACCTGTGGAGTTCAAATCTTTATCACAAGGACAAAAATTTGATTATTTATCTCAAAAAGATTTTGTAAATTTATGGAGGCCTTATTTATTTCATTTTAATTTAGACCCAATAGATGTTCACCCAGGTGGACAAGTAATACAAGTAGCTGCTGTAGGTTCCATAAACATAGGTGGTGTGAATGAATCTCATGAAATTTTATATCCAGAAACAGCTACATGTGATAAAAAGATATTAGAAGAAAAGTTTGATAAATATATAAAATCTCCTACTGAAACTTTTAAAGTTATAGAAAGTGCTTGGGAAAAATTAAATTCCACATTCAGTTTTGAAGTGGTAAAAAATCAATTGGAAAAATTATATGGATAAAGATATCAGGAAATTAATAATAGAATCTGCTCATTATGCAGGTCATGGTCATATACCAAGTGCACTTTCAATTGTTGAAATATTGATAGCTATTGACAAAGTTAAAACGAAAGATGATATATTTGTACTGAGTAAGGGACATGGTTGTTTGGGATATTATGCTTACTTAGCTCAAAAAGGTAAGATAAGTAGTGAAGAAATCAGAAATTTTGGTAAGAGGGGTAGTAAACTGGGTGGTCATCCTGATAGAAATAAAATAAAAGATGTATACGCTTCAACAGGTTCATTAGGGCATGGATTTCCAATAAGTGTTGGTAGTGCTTTAGCCAAAAAAATAAAAGGTGAAAAAGGTAGAGTTATTTGTCTGATAGGTGATGGTGAAGCTAATGAGGGTAGTGTTTGGGAGTCTGTTATGATTGCAGCTAAAAACAAATTAGATAATTTAGTTTGTATAATTGATAACAATCATTCACAAATAAGATCTTTACCTTCTGAACATTTAAGTGATAAATTTATGACTTTTGGATTTAATACTTGGAATGTAGATGGACATGATGTTAAAATGTTATCAAGAGCAATTACGGATTATGACCAATTGGGAAGACCGACAGTTGTGGTAGCTAATACTAAAAAAGGAAAAGGTATTTATGATATTGAGAATGATATATTTGCTTGGCATCATAGAGCACCAAACGAAGAAGAATTTGATAAATTTATAAAGGAAATAGATGAGGCGTAAATTTGCAGATATATGTTCCAATATCGTGAAGTCTGATGATAAATCGATTGTCATGGTTGGTGATATAAGTCATTTTTTATTAAGAGAGACAGAAAAAATAGCTCCTGAAAGATTTTATAATATAGGAATATGTGAACAATCTATGGTAGGTATTGCTGCTGGTATGTCTATGGAGGGAATGAAACCTATAATACATACAATAGCACCTTTTTTAGTTGAAAGAGCATATGAACAGATTAAGGTTGATTTGGGATACCAACACACAGATGTAACTATTGTAACCGTTGGTGGAACATATGATTATTCTGATTTAGGTTGTACTCATCATTGTTATAATGATATAGCTTTGATGAGAAGTATACCTAATATGGAAGTTTATGAACCTGGGACACCAGAAGAATTTGAACAACTATTCAATGAAACCTGGGGTAATGGTAATCCTAAATACTTTAGATTATCTGCTCATACACATTCTAAAAATTTTAGTGTGTTGCCAGATGAATTAAATATTGTTAGAGATTCATTGAATGATAAGTGGGTATTTGTGAGTGGACATTTATTAGATGATGTTTTGTGTGATGAAGATGTCGGAATAATTTATGTGTCTACTTTATCACACATATCAGAAAATTCAAAGAATATAATAAAAAACATGATAGGTAATTCACATATATATTCGGTTGAAAATCATTTTAAAATTGGTGGTTTAGGTGATTTGGTATCGGATACATTCGATGTTAAAGTTAAAAAAATTGGACTTGACAGAAAATTTTTAACTGGTTATGGTTCGTATGATGATTTAAGAAAAGAAGCTTCAATTGATAGAGAAAGTATATTAAGGGCAATAAATGAATAAATTTATAAAAGAAATATGTAATAGGATTTTTCAAGATTGTAATGTATCAACATTAAAAGGAAAAACAATTTTAATAACAGGTGCCAATGGTTTAATTGGAGGATTTTTATCTGATTTTTTTCATTATTTAAATACACAACATTCATATGACATTAAAATAATTTTAACAAGTTTAAGTAAAAATCCAAAAAGAATAAAACATTTGATAAATGAAAACAATATAGAATACCACTCACAAGATTTATCAATAGGATTATCAGTAAATAAAAAAATTGATTATTGTTTTTATTGTGCAGGGTATGCACAACCTTCAAAGTTTTTATCGGACACAACGACAACATTTTTTCTAAATACTTCTGGAGTACATAAAACTTTTGGTGATATATATAATAAAAATAAAAATGCTAGATGTATATTTTTAAGTAGTTCAGAAATATATGCCATGAATGAAACAGATTCATCTCATAAAGAAACTGATTTAATAAATGTGTCACTTGAACACAAAAGAAATTCTTATATTTTTGGTAAAATAGGTGGTGAAATGATTGTAAATGATTTTATAAATTCTGGTTTAGATGCAGTTTCAGCTAGAGTTTCTTTGTGTTATGGCCCAGGACATTTATATGATGATGCTAGAGTAATGAGTGATATAACTAGAAAAGCTATGAGTGATATTCAGACTATAAAACTATTTGACGATGGTAGTGCTTTAAGAAGATACCTACACATATCTGATTTTATAATAATGTTACTGAATATAAGTTTGTATGGAAAAAGTAGTGTATATAATATTGGTGGAAAAGAAGAAGTTTCAATATTTGAGATGGCTTCTCACATAGGTAAATTTTTTAGTAAGGATATAGAAAAAGGTGTTTCAGATAACAAAGTATCACAATCAGCTCCAAAAAGAGTTTGGGTATCATTAGAAAGATATAAACAAGAATTCGGAGAAACTAATTTTTTATCTTTTGCTAATGGAATAGATACTTATTTGAAATGGTTTGTCAATGAATTTAAAGGGTTACAAAAATGAAAACTGAATATAAAAAACTTGTAATATCACCACATATTGATGACGATGTTTTAGGTTGTGGTGGAATATTAGATAAAGAAACTTTTGTCTTATATTGTGGAGTTGAAAATAGATATGAAAATGGAAAAATATCTATCAGTATTGAAGACAGATTAGATGAACTAGATAAAGTCAGAAATTTTTTAAAATTTGATGTTAAATTATTAGACAATAAAGTAAACAATTTTGAATTGAATGACCTCATAGGTGAATTTGAAAAAGTTATTTCTACTATAAAACCTGAAAAGATTTTTGTACCACATCCATCTTATAATCAAGACCATAGAGTGGTTTATGAAGCAGCTTTAGTGGCATTAAGACCTCACGACACAAATTATTTTGTAAATAAAATTTTAGTCTACGAACAACCACATGTATTTTTTTGGGACCATAACTATGGTGATTTCAAACCTAATTATTTTATTCCGATTAACATAAACAAAAAGATAAAAGCATATAAGTGTATGAAAACACAAGTTAGAAGTTTCAGAAGTCCTGACCATTTAAAAGCACTTTCTAAATTAAGAGGTACACAAGGTAATTGTAAGGATGCTGAAGCATTTCAAGTTTTAAGGTGGGTAGATTAATGAATAAAATATTGATATGTGGATATAGAGATTGGTCATATAATGTGTTCAAAAAAATAGAATATCTATGTGATGGTCAAAAAGAAATAATTTATGTTGATGATAAAGATTTGTTGGAACAAATTATTGGAGAAACTAAACCTGAAATCATTTTTTTTGTTGGTTGGAGTTGGATTATAAAAGAAAATATAATTGATAAATATAAATGCATTTGTTTACACCCATCACCACTTCCAAAATACAGAGGTGGTTCTCCAACACAACATCAGATAATAAATGGAGAAAAGGAAAGTGCAGTAACTTTATTTGAAATGGATGAAGGCATAGACACTGGAGATATTTTATTTCAAAAAAGTTTTTCATTGGATGGTGAATTAAATGATATTTTAAAAAAGATTACAGATGTAGGAATAGAAGGAATAATGACAATTATAGATGGTAATTATGAAGTGATTAAACAAGATAATAAAAAAGCTACTTTTTATAAAAGAAGAAAACCAGAAATGAGTGAAATAAACATTGAAGATTTTAAAAATTATAGTGCTAGAGATTTATATAACAAAATAAGAGCTTTACAACACCCATATCCAAATGCATTTATAACTTGTAAAGATAACACAAAATTATATTTAATAAATTCAAAAATAGGAGACGATGAATGAAAAAAGCAATAGTTACTGGGGGATTAGGATTTTTAGGGTCACATTTAGTTGACAAACTATTACAAAAAAATATAGAAATTATTATAATTGATAATAAAGTTACATCTACAGTAGATGAAAATTATTGGGGAGATAAATGTAAAGTTTTGATAGGTTCAATTCAAGATACCAATTTAAATTCTTCAATTTTTAATAATGTTGATGCTGTGTTTCATTTAGCTTCTATTGTTGGACCAGTGGGAGTTTTAAAACATGCTGGAGATATTGGTAAAAACATATTGGGTGATAATTTAAAGTTAAGAGATTTCTGTATCAAAAATGAAGCTCTTTTAGTAGATGTGTCTACTTCAGAGGTATATGGACATGGAGAAGCATTGAAAGAAGAATCACAAAAAGTTTTTAGGGGTGATTATAAAGTAAGAACAGAATATGGTGCAGCTAAAATGGTTGCTGAAATGTCATTGACAAACAAAGCTTTATTAGAACCTAAATTAAAATATCATATCATAAGGCCATTCAATATAACAGGACCTAGACAAAGGCCAGATGGAGGTTTTGTTTTACCAAGATTTATAATTTCAGCTCTGACAAATCAACCAATAACTGTTTATGGTGATGGTTCTGCAGTTAGGTCTTTTACAGATGTTAGAGATATATGTGATGGCATTTTAACAGTTGTTGATAATTCTAACCCAAATGAAATGTGGAATGTAGGTAATCCTAATAATAAAATGACAATACTTGAGTTGGCTGAATTAGTTAATAAAATAACTTATGATGAGTGTGGGAAAAAATCTAATATATCATTTGTTAATCCAACCATAATTCATGGAGATTATTTTTCAGAACCTGTTGATAAAGTGCCTTATATAGAAAAAATAAAAAATAATTTAGGATGGAAAGCTAATATAAAAATAGAAAATATAATAAAAGATACAATTTTATATTATGATAATAAAATAAAAAATGAAAAGTATAATTTTTCAGTAATGTAATAAAACGGAGGAAGTATGGGAATAGTAGTTAAAGATTTAGATTTAATTTTTAGATTTATTGAAGAAAAAAAATTAAATTTGAAAGGTTTAAAAATGTTAGAACTTGGTAATGAATGGTTACAACCAAATTCTTGGCAAAGATGGGCAGATACATCTGTTTTTGAAGAATCTAATTTTAGATATAAACAACGAAATGCTCCAACTCCTATTTCAGATGAAAATGGGAAAGAAACTTATTTAGTTTCTAAATTTTTATTTGAACATTTAGGTGTTGAACATATTTCAGTTGATTTAAATGGTCAAGATGGAGCTGTGAAAGTAGATTTGACAAAAGATTTTATGGAAGATGGAAAACAACAATGGTGGAATGAATCTCAATCTGATGAGGGATTAAAAAAATATTTTGAATATTTTGATGTGGTAACTAACTGTGGAACAACTGAACATGTTGATAACGATAAAGGTCATAATAATTATATAGCTTGGAAAAATTTACATAATTTTTTAAAAGTTGATGGATTACATTTTAGTAGTTTACCAACAATAGGCTACTGGCCTGGACATTGTAACATATATTATAATTGTGACTTTTTTGAAAAACTTTGTAATTTTTGTAATTATGAATTAATTTATAATCAAATTATAGCTAGTCCAGACCAAGTTATTCCAGAGACTAATAAACCAGAACCAAATATAAGAGCAGCTTTCATAAAAAAAGAGGATAGTAAATTTTTAAGTGAAGAAGAATTTAGTTCCTTCGTCAGAGTTGTTGATAGACCTTTTTATGCTATGGGTCCAAATAAACTGGATATGTAATGAAAAAAAATGTAATTTGGTGGGTTGGAGTCGTTAATTCAGAACATGTTGATAAATATGGTGGTTATGGATATTTTGAATACTCAAAAAAAACTTGGGAATATTGGTGTAAAAAAAATGATTGTGAATTTTTACATTTTGAGAATCCAATAGATTCAAATTTATTTGAATACCGAGTGAATTGGCAAAAAATAATATATGTCTTTGATGAGTTAGAAAGAAGAAATATAGATTATGACCAAATATGTTTAGTTGACAGTAGTTGTATGATTAAATGGGATACTCCTAACTTTTTTGAATTAACAGAATATAAATTTACTGGTTGGCGAGATCTTGAAAATTTAAAATGGATATATGACAGTGTTCAAGGTTATAAACCATTTTTTAATGACTTCGAATTAGATTTAACTAAGTATATAAATTCAGGATTTATAATATTCAATGAAAAACATAAAAAATTAATACAATCTTTTAAAAAATTATACTTGGAAAATCGAAAAAGTTTTTGTAAATTACAAGATGAGCTTGTAAAAAAGGGTACAGAACAAACACCATTAAATTATTGGTTACAAATGAATAATGTAGAAGTAAAAACTGATTTACCGATGATATATAAATTAACTCATATGCATAGAAATGATTTATTTCATCATAATTGGCAATTGAATGAAGATAAAACACCATTTTTTATAAAGTATGGATATAATTGGATTTTTAATGGAATCCCTAAAGAAAAAAGAACTGAAGTTATGTCACAGACATGGGACATGGTAAAACATAATTATGGAGATTAATTTATGAAAATAGTAGGATTACTTTCAGGACACGATTGTTCTTATTGTGTATTAGAAGATGGTATACCAAAAATTCACAATGAGTTAGAAAGATTTATAAGAGAAAAAGAACCACCTGGTGATTCTTTGGAATTCTTTTTTCAACAAAATAAAGAAAAAGATATAGATTATTTTGTTTCAGGAGATTTACAAACAAATAATGACAGTTGGAAAAATCCAAGAAATTCTGATTATTATCCTCGAGCTCTTGATATGATTAATCAAGACGAATCAAAGTTCATAGACATAGGACATCATCAATCTCATGCAGCAAATGCATTCTTTTCTTCAAATTATGATGAAGCTCTCATAGTGACATTAGATGGTGGCGGAGGAGCTAAAATTTATGAAGATGGTAAAATTGTACAAAGTGAAGGAGTTGATTTCACAGCTTTAACTGTTTGGTTTGGTGAAAAAAACAAAATATATCCTGTTGAAATACTTGACCACAGAATTATAAACATAGGTACACTTTGGAGAAAAAGCACGGTTGAAATATTTGGTTTATCTGGTGGACATCCTTATGGTAATCAAGCTGGAACTGTGATGGCTATGGCAACAAATGGTAATAGAGATAAATATTTTGAATCATTTTATCAATCTTTATCAAATTCATCACTTGTAATAGATTTTAAAAATTTAAAAAGAATTGCTGGTAGAAGTGAACAAGATGCATTTGATGTGGCAGCTGGTCTTCAAGCAGCGACTGAGAAAAAGGTACAAGAGATATTATCTATGTTAATAGAAAAATATGATTATAAAAATTTATGTCTTTCTGGTGGTGTAGCTTTGAATTCTGTTATGGCTACAAAAATATATGATTGGTTTCCTGAAATAGAAAATGTTTTTGTAGACCCCGTTCCATATGATGGTGGTTTGGCTATTGGTTCTGCAAGATATCTTTGGCATCATATTTTAGATAATCCTAGAATTGAATGGAAAGACAATGCTAGTTCTTATCTTGGTAAAAAATATTCAAAGAGTGAAATTAAAAAAACTCTTGATACATCTGAATCAATTTTAAAAGAACTTGATAAAGAAAATTGTGAATTAAAATTTCATAATGATATAGATGATGAATATATTTTAGATCTAATTAGTAAACAGAAAATCATATCAGTATATGGTGGAGGTTCTGAATCAGGTAGAAGAGCTCTTGGAAATAGAAGTATTTTATGTGACCCAACAAGTCCTGATATGAAAGATATAATTAATGAAAAAGTAAAACACAGACAATGGTTTAGACCATTTGCTCCATCAATATTAAGGGAAGATGTAAAAGATTGGTTTGAAAAGGATATAGATAGCCCATATATGTCTTTTGTTTTGAAATTCAAAGAAAAAGTTCGTGAGAAAGTTCCAGCTGTTGTTCACTTTGATGGAACGGGTAGATTGCAAACAGTAACGGAAAATGATAATAAATGGTATTATAATTTCATAAAGAAATTTAAAGAAAAAACAGGTGTTCCTATTTTATTAAATACAAGCTTTAATGATAGAGAACCAATAGTAGAAACACCAGAACACGCTGTCAATTGTTTTTTAGGAACTAATATAGATGGTTTATATTTTTATGATGTTAATATTTTTATAGAAAAAGTAAAAAAATAATGAATGTTGTTGTAATACCAAATATAAAAAATGGAATGAATAATCCGAATATAATTAATTATGAATATTCTATAAAAGGATGGAAAAAATGGTGTGAAAAGAATGGTTGTGAACTTTTTATTTTGGAAGATTCATTATTACCAATAGAAGAAATGAAAGTTACTTGGCAAAGGTATTATATTTTTGATTTGTTAGATAATAGTAAAATTGATTATGAAAATATTTTATTAGTTGATGCTGATACAATGATTCATCCAGATTGTCCTAATTTTTTTAATATGACAGATGGAAAATATGTTGGAGTTCATAATTATGGAAGTTATGATTGGATAATAAGAAGTATAGAAATTTATCAGAAATATTTTTTTGAAGATATAAAACTTCCATTCTATGAATATATAAATGGTGGATTTCAAATAATTAATAAAAAACATAGAAAATTTTTTAAAGATATTATTAACTTTTATTTTAATGAAAAAGATAGATTAATTCAAACACAAAATAAATATGGAGTTGGTACAGACCAAACACCTATTAATTTTTTATTGAGGAAACATAATATTGATTTAAAATTATTACCTTATGAATTCAATATGTGTGATATGTTAAGAAGAGAAATACTTGATAATGATTTAACATTTACAAAAATAGGATGGATTTATCATTTTTGTGCAATCCCAGGTGAAAAAAGTGAAGTTATTCCATATTGGATAGAGAAAACTTATAAACATTTTTATGGAGATAAATAATGATTAAATTAAATAAAAAATATGTGATAGGAACTCATGTGATGTTTTATGAAATAGAACTATATAAATATTTCATTGATGGGTTAATCAATTTACTTGAAACAGTTGAAAATAAAGAAAATGTTACAATAGATTTATTTTTAAATTTATCTCAATATTTAGAAAAAATAGATAGTAATAAAATGACAGAATCTGATATATTATCTAAATTTAATAAAGGTATTTTGGCTTTAGAAGAATTGGGTTTCAATGTAGTCAGCAAAGTTCATACTGATGTAGATGGATTTTATTTACACACAGATTACAGAAGAGATTTAAATTATAACTATTGTAAAAAGGTTGACTATGTGATGTGGGGTGAAACAGATAGTTTCTTTCCAAGAGAAGCATTTCAAGCTATAGAAACATTAGCTGAATATACAGATAAACAAAATATACATAGATACATTTTAAGTTTTGCTGATAGAAAGATGTGGGATGCGAGTTGGGATCCTTTAGTTCATCCTAAATATGAGAATGTTGTATTCGTTGATGATGATGAACAACATTTGAATCCAAATCAGGCTAAATCACCAATGTCTATTGAAAAAATGAATGAGATAAATTCAGAAACACAAGAATTTGATTTTACTTATATTAATAAACCAAAAATAAGTGGGGCAAGTTTAGTTATATCATCAGATTTAATTAAATCTGGTGTAAACATACCACCTTGTATGTTATATAATGATGATCATGGATTGTCTATAATGGCAGAAAAACTATGTGGACAAAATTTTATACAATTTATTTGTAAAAATTTATTACATGTTCATGCTAGAAGACATCCAGAAAAAAGATTATATGTAAAAGATGAAAATAATCCTAATTCTTTTGAAGATAAAAAAACAGATAATTTTTCTATTCTGAAAGGATTATCAGATGAAAATATTAAAAGTTTTTTTAATGGTGGTAACAAATTTTATGAATATAATGATTTAGAGAGGGAAATAAATAAATGAAAAAAGCACTTATAACAGGTATAACTGGAATGGATGGTAGCCATTTAGCGGACTTTTTGTTAGAAAAAGGATATGAAGTTTATGGTTTAGAAAGAAGGTCATCTACTAAAAATAGAATTAATATAAAACATATTGAAAATAAGATAAATTTTATTGAGGGGGATTTGACAGATCAGATGTCACTTGCAAGATGTCTGAAAGCGGTACAACCAGACGAAATATACAATCTAGCAGCTCAATCATTTGTAGGTGAGAGTTGGAATACACCTGAACAAACTTCAAATGTTAATGGTCTTGGGACACTAAGGATGTTAGAAGCTATAAGAGAATTTTCAGCTGTTAACTCTTTACTATATGAAAAATCAGTAAGATTTTATCAAGCTTCAACATCTGAGATGTTTGGTAAAGTTCAAGAGACACCACAAACAGAGTCAACACCATTTTATCCTCGTTCACCTTATGGTGTGGCTAAATTATATGGGCATTGGATTACAAAGAATTATAGAGAATCATACGGTATGTTTACCTGTTGTGGTATATTATTTAATCACGAGTCTGAAAGAAGAGGTATAGAATTTGTTACTCGTAAAATTTCAGATGGAATAGCTAAAATACATTTAGGTTTACAGGACCATATCACTTTAGGTAATCTTGATGCTAAAAGAGACTGGGGTTATGCTCCAGATTATGTTGAAGCTATGTGGTTAATGTTACAACAAGATACATCTGATGATTATGTTATCTCCACAGGTGAAACTCATTCTATAAGAGATTTTTTAACTCATGCATTTGAACACATTGGTATAAAAGATTGGAAAAAATATATAAAACAAGACCCGAGATATATGAGATTAGCAGAAGTTGACCTTTTATGTGGAGATTCAACAAAAGCATATGAAAAATTAGGATGGAAACCAAAAACTGATTTGGTGACAATGATTGGTAAAATGGTTGATAATGATATTAAACTTTTAAAAAGAGATAATGAAAATAAATAATGGATTTAAAAATAACTATATCTATAGATGATTTACATCCTGAAAAAGGTTGGGGTTGTGAAGGTGATAAGTGTGTAGAATATTTAGAAAAACTTCACAAAGAATTTGGTTGTAAATTTAATTTATTTATACCATCTAATTATCATGGAAAATATCCATTGTCGGAACACAAGGAATGGGTTGATTTTTGGAAAAGACAAGAGTGGGTTGAAATAGCTGCTCACGGACATTATCATCAATGTGAGAGAGATGATATAGGTGAGTGTGAGTTTTTTGAATTAGATACGGAAGAAAAAGCACTACAAAGAATTAGTGATTGTTTATCAGAATGGGACAAGGTTGGTATAAAACCAAGAGGTTGGAGAAATCCAGGTTGGTTAGCTCACCCAAACGCCATCAAAGTTTTAGGAAATCATTTTGATTATTCAGCTATACATGAGGAGCATAATCATGGGATAGAGTGGGATTGCAAAACAATTTTTGGAGCTGATGGGATAAATGAAACAGATATAAAACTACATGATGGTGTTGTTATGTTTCAATCTCACATAGCAGGCGATTGGAATGATAATGTTTGGAATGAACAAAATTATTTACAAATAAGAGAATCATTAAAGTTCTTAACAGAAAATTACAATGTAACTTTTAATACGATAGAAGAAATTACATGCCGTAAGAAGGTAATATACTTGATAGCAGTTGGAAACATTCCTTATGTTCAACATACATATCCCTTAATACAGAAATATGCTGAGAAAATGAATGCTGATATTAGAGTATTCGATGATAAAGATTACACATCTAAAAATTATCCAAGTCCTAACTTTTTGTTGTTTGATGTTTTCAAAGAATTTGAAAATAGTCAATATGAAAAAATGTTATATATGGATGTGGACATAAGAATTTTAAACCACACACCAGATATTTTTGAAGAAGTAGATGGTTATGGGATGGTACAAGATTGGAAAGCTACAAAAAGATTTGACTACGCTAGAACTAGAGCGATGCAAGAGTGGTTAGATGAACATCATAATGGTATGAAAATAAATCATTACTTCAATGGCGGTGTAATTGTATCAGATAAACACAACATAAGACAAATATTGTCTGTGTTACCTGAAAACATATTAGAATTTTGGAAGACAACATTAGATAAATTTCCACATGGTTTTAATCAAAATATTTTAAATTATTGTATCATAAAAAGTGGCATTGAATATCAAGAATTACCAGATAAGTGGAATAAGTGTTGTAGAAACAACCCAACAGCGGATGATTATTTCATTCATTATGTTGCAAACAAAACACAAATTGAAACTGATTTTGATACTTTCAAAGGTAATGAGTATAATCCCAAAATAAAAATGAATTTGGAATCACTAAGATATGTGTAGCATTTTATTTAGTTCAAGAAATATTGATAATTTAGATTTTGTGAATGAAAGAATACAAAAAAGAGGTCCTGACTATACAGGATTATATAAACATAAAAATTATTCTTTTGTACATAATTTGCTAAGTATAACAGGTGAATTTACAAAACAACCATTTAAAGAAAATGAGATTGTTTGTATGTTTAATGGTCAAATTTACAACTATAAAGATTTTGGTAATTATGAATCAGATGGTGAGTGTTTAATTCCTTTATATGAAAAATATGGTGATGAATTTGTAAAAAAATTAGATGGAGAGTTTGTTATTTTACTAGCAGATTTTAAAAATGATATTTTATTAGTATCTACAGATATATTTTCTACTAAACCATTGTACATGGCAGCTGACGATGTAGATGATTTTGGATTTTCAAGTTACGCTTCACCTCTTCAGAGAATGGATTTTAAAAACATATATAAAATACCAGCTAATAAAACTTATATTTTTAAATTATCTAAATTAGAATTAATTAAAGAATTGTCTGTTATTGATTTTGATTTAAATCAACATAAAGATAATTTTGATGATTGGAATAAAGCTTTTTCAAACTCAATGACAAAAAGAGCCACTAATATACGAGAACATTTATACTTAGGACTGAGTAGTGGATATGACAGTGGGGTGATTGCCTGTGAGTTGTTTAATAGAAAAATACCATATAAAGTTTACACGGTGGCTGGTAGAGAGCATCCAGATATATTGAATGACAGACATAATATAATTAAAGAGTTTGCTGAAGTAGAGACACTAGACATTAGGGAGGATAGAGAAAGATGTAGACAACATATTCACAACAATATCGACCCATTTAGATTTAACATTTATACGACTGATAAGTCAAAATACGATAGATATTTTAACGCTAATTTACACGATGATTATGGTGCAATTGGTTTGACATATATTTGTGAACATGCTAAAAAAGATAACAGAAAAATATATTTGTCAGGACAAGGTGCCGATGAAATATTTGCTGATTATGGTCACGCTGGGGAGTCAAAAGGTAGACATAGTGAAACTGGTGGTGTTTTTCCAGAGGATTTATCTTCTATATTTCCTTGGCCTAATTTTTTTGAAAGTAGTCAAGAAGCGTTTTTAGTCAAAGAGGAGTATATAGCTGGAGCGTTTGGGTTGGAGACTAGGTATCCATTTTTAGATAGAGATGTTGTTCAAGAATTTTTATGGTTAAAACCAGAATTAAAAAATAAACATTATAAATCTGTTTTACACAATTATTTGGTAGAAAATAGTTTTCCTTTTGAGGAAAATACAAAAAGAGGATTTTCAGTATGAACATAGCATTTTTTAGTGAGTCAAACTTTGATGGTAAGATACAAAGAGACTTTGATAATATGAGAACAGAATACGCTTGGTATACAGCACTTGATGCTACACATCATTATGTGGGACACCTACCAAGTATGGAAAAGGATATGTATGATTTAGGTATGATTATAATACCTAAAACAAAAATTGAACAATTAATGCAAGTTGATTTAATTGGCCAAATGAAAAGAGTGTGTAAGAAGATAGGATTTATGCAAGAAGGTCCTTATTGGTATTTCCAAGATTATCCAATGGAACAACAGATATGGTTTTACAATACTCTTATGGAAATGGATGTAATATTGGGACATAATGAAACTGATGTAGAGTATTTTAAAGGATTGATACAAAAGACACATATCTATCAGAATAAGTCATTAATGATTACAGATAGTATTGAACCACATATAGTTAATCCTGATGCTAGAAGTGGTGTAATCATTGGTGGTAACATGGTTAGATGGTATGGTGGTTTTGACTCTTATATAATCGCTCAAGAGTTTGGTGAGGATATATTCGCACCATCAATGGGTAGAAAAATAGATAGAGAGGAAGAAATGGATATTAGTCACTTACCATATATGAATTGGATTGAGTGGATGAATAACTTATCAAGATTTAAATATGCTGTTCATTTGATGCCTACACATGCAGCAGGAACATTCGCATTAAATTGTGCGTATCATGGAATACCTTGTATTGGTTATAAGGGGTTAGATACACAACAATTGTGTCACCCACAATTAACTGTTAAAATGGGTGATTTAAATAGTGCTAAAAGATTGGTTAATAAATTAAAAAAAGATAAAGATTTCTATAACACACAAAGTGAAACTGCTAAAACCAATTTTAATTCCTTTTTTGGAGAAAAAGAATATATTTATAATATGAAAACAATATTTAAAAAGGTTATGAATGAAGAAAATTAGTTTTATATCACCAAGTAGAAATAATATATCCTATTTAAAATGGATGTATAATTCTATCAGAAAGAATTTAGGTTATGTTCACGAAATACTTTTGGCTGATGATTGTTCTCAAGATGGAACTTGGGAATGGTTACAAGAAGTTCAAAAGAAAGATCCCAATATTAAAATATTTCAAAACACAACTGGTGAACGACAAGGAATTGTTTATTGGTATGATTACCTATGTGAACAGGCATCTAATGATGTTGTTATGTTTCTTCACGCTGATATGTATGTCGCTCCTGGTTTGGATAAGGAAATAGATAAACATCTTAAGCCTGGAGTTGTGGTTACTGCTACAAGAATAGAACCATCATTACACCCACCTGGACCAGAAAAAATATTGGCTGACTATGGTATTGAACCTGAAGAGTTTGATGAATTACAATTTTTAAGAGATTTAGATAAATTCAAACAAAACAAAACTACAGAAGGTGTGTTTGCGCCTTGGGCTATATACAAAGATGACTATTGGGCTGTAGGTGGCCACGATAAGTTGTTTGCACCACAATCAAAAGAAGATTCAGATATATTCAATAGATTACATTTAAATGGTTGTAAATTTGTTCAGACTTGGGATGGTTTTGTATATCATATGACAAGTCGTGGTAGTAGATTTAATCCAATGGCTGGTGGTGCACCTGGTAAAGATTCACCTGAATGGCAAAAAACAAATCAAAAAAATATGAGAAATTTTATTCGTAAGTGGGGAACTATAGTCAAACACGATGCTTTAATGAAACCAATCATACCACCGAAGTATGACATAGGATTAGTGATAAAGAATTGTAATGAACAATTGTTAGAATCATTAGAACCCTGGTGTTCAACGATTTATGTTGATACATTTGCTGAGGATTACATCAACAAAGAACAACCAAACACGATGTTTGATTTAAGTAAAAGAATATACTCTATTGATGCTGAAAAACAAAATGACATAGAGGTTAGATTTGATGGTAACAAATTAACACAAGATGCATTTGAGATTATCACTAATTTATCAGAAATATTAGCTAATGATGATGAAATAGAGGAAGGTACTTTTGAATTAGGTATGCTAGGTATTAAAATAAATAAAATAAAAACATATGAAGAGGAGTTAATTAAATGCGAGCGTTAGTAACTGGTGGAGCAGGATTTGTAGGAACAAATTTGATTAAAAGATTATTACAGGATGGACACAAAGTTGTTTCATTAGATAATTATAGTACTGGGTTTAGAGAAAATGAGCAAAAAGGTTGTGATTACATTGACATAGATATTGTAGAAAGTTTTGATAATTGGGTGGAGAAGTTTGATGTTATATTTCATATGGCAGCTCTTGCAAGAATACAACCATCAATAAAAAATCCACTGAAAACACTAGAAAATAATTTCAATGGAACTTTAAATGTATTAGAGTATGCTCGAAAGAATAATACACCTGTAATATATGCAGGTTCAAGTTCAAAACATCATGGATTATATGGGAGTGCTTATGCTTGGTCAAAATATGGTGGTGAAGAATTATGTAAATTATACAGTGAAGTTTATGACTTAAATACAACAATATGTAGATTTTATAATGTTTATGGTAATCATATGATTAAAGAAGGAGCATACGCTACAGTAATAGCTATATTTCAACAACAATATTTGAAAGGAAAACCACTGACTGTTACAGGAAATGGAGAACAGAGAAGAGATTTTACCCATATTAATGATATAGTTGATGGTTTGATTAAATGTGTTGATGAAAATCATAAGGCTGAAGAATTTGAATTAGGTACTGGTGTAAATTATTCTATAAATGAATTAGCTGAAATGTTTGATTGTGATAAAACTTATATACCAGCAAGACAAGGTGAATATGATGTAACTTTATGTGATTATTCAAAAGCTGAAAAACATTTGGGATACAAACCAAATGATAATTTAAAAAAATATATAACTAAATGGTTGGAGGAAAATAAAAATGTATAAAATAGGAATAGTAGGAAATGGATTTGTAGGTTCATCAGTAGCCTTTGGGTTTTCACCACAAACAGGTTGTGATGGTGTTGAAATAAAAATATATGACAAACAAGCTGGTAAATCAACTCATACACTAGATGAAGTTGTTAATGATTCTGATTATATATTTATATCAGTTCCAACACCAATGAAAAAAGATGGTTCTGTAAGTTTGGACATAGTTTATGATGTATTTGAGGATATACACAATACATTGGATTACGAAAAAGAAAATCAACCAACTATATTATTGAGATCTACTGTTACTCCTGGTACGACATCAAAAATTCAAGGTAAATATGCAAAAATGTATATTGTATTCAATCCTGAATTTTTAACAGAGCGTTCAGCTAAACTTGATTTCATAAATCAATCAAGATTTGTGTTAGGTGGAACTTGGGGTTCAACAACAAAAGTTGAACATTTATATCAATGGAGATTTGGAAAACACATACCAGTTGTTAAAACTAATTTTGAAACTGCAGAACTGATAAAGTACATGAACAATTGTTTCTTTGCTACTAAAGTATCATTTATGAATGAGATGAGATTGATTTCAGATAAAATTGGTGCTAAATGGGAAGATTGTGTAGATGGATTTTCTTTAGATGGTAGAGTAGGTCATTCACACCTAGCTGTTCCAGGACCTGATGGTAAGTTTGGATTTGGTGGTAGTTGTTTCCCTAAAGATGTACAAGCGATGATAGATTTTATGAAAAGTTTAGATATAAATCCATGTGTTTTGAAAGGTACTTGGGAAACAAATTTAAATGTTCGTCCAGAGGAGGATTGGAAAAAACTAAAAGGTAGAGCTATAGTTGAAGAATTAAAAAATATGGGTGTTCTTGAAGAATAAAAAGCTTGACTTTAATAGTAAAAATGTATTAAATTATGGAGATAAGTAAAATGTCAAAAATAAATCCATTAGAATGGAATGAAATCGATGGAAAAATTGATAAAAAACGACAAAAAAAAGTAAAAAAGAGTAAATTTATCAAAGAAGCAAATAAAAAGAGGAGAAAAGAAAAATATGTTAAAAAACATAATTAGTTATATATTTATATATATATTCTTGGTTGGTTGTGATTTAAATCCGATAGATTCGTCAGAAGATTGTAATCATTGTATGTTAGAATTAAGTTCTGATTTAATGGTAGATAAAAATGGTTATCACCATTTAGAATGGATAGAGGGATATCAACAGACATTTACAAGAATAAATGCATATGTGGGTCATACTTGGCAATATGTAGGGTGGTTATCAGATACACAATTTTGTTTTGAGTGGAATGGAACTGTACAATGTGATGATGTGATTAATGGTTCAAGTTATTCGGGAGATGATGGGATAGCTGAATCTGTTTTAGGTATCCATCAAGAACACATTGGAGATACAATAACTGTATATTGTGGTTATTATGAAATGGGAATTCAATATTTAGATTCAATAGGGGTAATAATAGATGAATAAATTAGGAAATTATATAACAAAATTAATGACAACTATTCTTGATAAAGAACAAGAAGAATTTGTCAAAGAATTAGCATTGGGTGAATTAACAAGACTTAATGTTGATGTAAATGAATTTATCAGAAAACACACAAAAGATATTTCTGATGAAATAGAAAAAACAAAAAAACAATTGTTACAGGAGGACAAAAATGTCTAAAATAAGTAAAGATGGATATGAACAAATAAGGATAATCAGAAACGCGTTAGATGCGATGTATGATAAACTTAATGGTGATTTCTATATTAAAAATAACGGCAAGATTAAAGATATTGAAAAACAATATTCAAAATCTGATGTGTTTGAACATGTTAAAACTGAATTTGAAGCTATAGCTGGTATAGTAGAAGAATCAGGAAATTGGGAGGAAGTATAATGCCTGTTAATAACCAAGCAAATGATAGATACAATCCAGCTGGTGTCAACAGCATAGATTTTGAAGAATATAGATTTGAAGATTTAGAACCCAATGAATTATTTTGGCAGACTGATAGGCCAGAAGAAGCTAATCCTTGGCGTAAAGAAAATCAAACTCAAGGTAGAAATCTTAAAACTCAAACACTTCATAGTTTTGATTTAAAGACAAAAGTATTTCAAAAAATATAATGAGTGTCAATCGTCCATTGAATATACCTGGTAGACGAAAAGTCATAACCAAGAATATGATATTGGAAGCTCAAAAACATACTAAGTCCAATATGGCGGCAGCTAAATGGATGAATGTGTGTTATACGACTTACAAGAAATGGGCTAAATACTATGATATATTTGAACAACACAAAAATCAAGTAGGTTTAGGCATAACAAAAGGTTGGGCTACAAGAACAACTAATGTTGAAGAAATCATATTGGGTAATAGGAAAGTTCCAAGAAAGTGGAGTCAATCAACTGTAAAGAAAGAGTTGATTGATAAAGGTTATTGGACAGAAGATTGCCATCATTGTGGATATAATGAAACAAATCTAGCCACAGAAAAGGTATGTTTAGGGATTGATTTTAAAGATGGGGATAGTAAGAATTGGTTAAATGATAACATCAGATTATTATGTGCCAATTGTTATTATTCATTTAATGGATATTTTCCAAGTGCTAAAAAGTTTTGTAAATAGGAGGTTACAATGAAAGATAGTTATGATTATAAACCTTTACTGATTAAAGTATTTAATAATAAATCAGAGGGTATAGAAGATATATTTATAGATGGAACAAGAGTTGAAAGTTGTGTTTCTTTAGCTGAAAAAAATACAAAAAAATTAAATGGTAGATATTTCGAAATCAGATCTAGAGATGATGATAAATTAATTTATTCTAGTGTACAGTAAATAGGAGATGAAATGAGAGATGTAAAAGGTAGAAAGATAAGTATTGGTAAAAGAGTTTGTATTCAAGAGGATATACAAACAGTAAATGGTATGTTGTATAAAAATACAATTTGTAAAGTTGAGGCTTTCGATACTAAAAAAGTACAAGTGCAAGACAAGAGTGGAAAACTTTGGTGGGTGACTGGCAATCAAGTGAGTGCGAGTTTTTTATAATGAGTGACGATTTAACAAAAGAACAAAGAGAAGAATTAGAGAAACTAAAAAACGAAATCATTGGTGAGGCTAAAAAAGTTGTTGAGGATTATGTTGATAACCCATCAGATAATTCAGGTAGTGTAGTTAGCATACATCAAAATAGTCCATTTCTAGATACTAAAAATGATGATGATGAAATATTGTATAGTGGTAGTAAATGGACAAAAGTGATAAAAACAATGTAATGTTAATAAGAGAATTTATATCAGAAACAAATAAAAATCAAATGATTTCAATATTACTGAAACATTACAAAGTTGGCAGTGTGAAAGTAAAACAGAAATCAATGAAAGACCATGCACATTACAATGTGGATACCGGCACATTGGAATTATCTACACGGTATAAAACAATCAAAAACAGACAAATTAAAGAGTTTTTGATTACAATCATACACGAAATAGACCATGCAATAGATGCTAAGAAAAAAGGTTGGAAGAACTTTAAGTTAGACTATGAGTGGGAGATGAATTATCTAATTGGAAAAGGTAAAGATAAATACAAAGATAATAAGTATGAGATAAAAGCTGAGAAATTTGGCCAAAGAAATTGGAAAAAATGGTATAACAAATTCAAGAAACAAGGGTTGTTCTAAAACCTGTTACAAATTGTTACAATTAAAATAATCAAAATGTTTGGATATTTGCGATATATTTCGTATATTATAATATAATCAATAAGGAGATTTTATTATGAATATAAAATATGAATACGGAACTCACTGTGGAGATAAAGATTGTCACGCTTGTGGAACTCAAAGATACAATTGTGAAGAATTAACTTTATTGGATAATAAAACCGATATGGAAATTGAAGAGTTAGATTGGATTGTTAACAATAAAATAGATATAGGTTAATGTAATGAATCCATTTTATCGTAAACCAAAACCAAGCACTATGAAAAAGAATCGTGAGATTGCACGAGAAAATTTTAAGAAAGAATTAAAGTGGTTAAAGGATAACGCTGATAACTTGGTTAAAAACAAACATAAATTTTTGATTGAAATGTATATGATAATGGTTACAGGTAAAAGAAGATTTACAGACAAGATGTTATTAGCAACAAGAAAAAGTATTAATAAATGTAATCAAAATCCAAACTACAATATATCGATGAAGACAGAAGCTGAAGAGAAGATAAGACCTATAATGGCTAAAATCAATATCGTGTTAATACAGGCAGAGAGTAAAGGACATAGAGGTATTGGATTTATAAATAAGATTAAAGATTATGTATTAAAGAATTATAGAATTACAAATAAGCAAATGACAGCATTAAATAAAATTTATAAGGAGTTAAATGAATAATAATTGGATAAAACTACAAAGGAGTACTATGAAACCAATTAAAAAGAAACCAGCTAAAAGAAGGCCAGCTAAATACGGACCTTCATTTGCAGAGAGAAATCCTATATTATCTAAATTGTTAGATTTAAAGTATCGTATTAATGAAGCTTATCGTAATAGAGAAGATGATGATATGAACACGATACACGACAAGTCTTGGGTAATAAAACAGATAGACGATATTAGAAATGGTAGAGTGTTAAGTAAAAATAATATGTTAAAAGCAAATGATATATGGAAGGCATATGAAACCAACTAAAAAATTAGATTTTAGGGATAAACTATTAGAATTATTTTTTCGTATTAATAAAGAACAAACATGGTATGACCAACGAGACTCTTACACAGAAGCTGATAGAAGGTGGATTGTTAAATTAATGAAAGAAACTCATATAAATAAATTAACTACATTATGTAAAGAAGATATGCAACATTGTAATCAATTATGGAGGGATTATGAAATCAAGTAAATTAAAGGATATATTAGATTTTGATAAAACTAAATGGGATATAATATTTGGTAAGTTAAAGAAATTAGGTACAGCGATTGAAATGTATTATGGTGCAAGTATGGATATTGATAACCAAGAATACAGATGGGTTGATGATAGAATTAAGTATTATGAATCAGAAGAAAGATTATTAACCAAACAAGAAATGGACATAGCTAATTTATATTGGAAGAAGTATGGCTTACACAGATAATCTAAAAGGATTCAGAAAAAGAAAAATGGCAAAGAAACTTAATGTCGTTATAGATGAGTTGCGTTGGAGGTATGAAGATATAGAAGAAAGAATGAGTTTTGTGATGGGTGTTCAAGCTAGGTTATCAAGAGGAATTGGTGTATCCAAAGACGAACTTAAAGAGTGTGAGCACATACTAAAAGAAATGAATTATTATGGGTAAGAAAAAGAAACAAAAGAAATTTGATAAGACTAAGTCTGTGAAAAGATTATCAAGGGATATGTTTATAGATATTCCTACATCTACACAGGTGCATTCAGATAAAAAGAAATATAGTAGAAAACAAAAACATAAAAAGGATTTAGATGATGAGTAGATTACCAAAAGTAGATAAAAAACCAAAAAATAACAAAAGTACTAAATTCAGATGGGTAGATAGTCAATGGGAAAAGTTTATGAGTAGACACGATGAAAATATGAAAATCATAGACCAACTAAGAGAAGATTTGATAACTTGTAATGAATTCTTTCAAAAACAAAGACAAGACATACTAAAATTAGAAATGGAAAATGCTGAACTTAAAGATAGATTAATCAATGTTGGTGAATACGCTGAAACTGATGGTTATGAGGTAGGCAGTCCAAGTGATTATGAAGATGATAAACAATTGAGTTTTGATTTTGAGATTGAGAAAACTTCAGATAATGATTTTAAGGTTAATTATGGTAGAAGAGATAGAGATAAGATTAGAGAACAATTCAATCGAGAGTGTGATTAATAAAGAGGTAAGGAAAATTTTTGTGGTAATGAGTATATATAAAGTTGTTACATATTGTTACAATTAAAACATTGTAGGTCTCACTAATTCTTCGTATATTATAGTATAATGAAAAGGAAAGAAAATATGAGTTTATTAGATAAAAAGTTAACAGAATTAGAGAGTGTCGGTACGGCACTTGATACTAAAACAGGTATGACATATCCTATGTATGTTGATGGAACACACGATGAGGAAATGGGTATTCATTTACAAGATGTCGATGAAGAGTGGTTTCACTCTCTATCTTCAGAAGATAATATTATAGTTAATGATGTGATGTCAGATTTGGAGATTTCATAATGACTTGTCAAAAATGTGAGAAACATAAGTCTCAAATAGATTATAAAGGTAAAAAATATTGCACTTGGTATTGTGCAAAGAAAGGGTAAATATGATAGAATTAACTTGTAAAATATGTGATGATGTGACGATGGAGTGTGATGAGGGTGTGGTAAGTGTTACTTGTAGTATGTGTAGTATGGTCGATGTTAGGAATGAATTATTGGAGGTAGCGTAATGAAATTTATTGAAATAACTCATAATGAGTTCACCGATACACACGACAGCATACCAAATGGATATGATTTGATTGTCGTTGAAAAATCGGATATAGATAATAATAAACTTGATACAGCTATGGTGTTATATGGTTATGATGAAATAGGATTGTATGATAGCGACTTTACAAATCCAGTATATGGCTATCTATCACTTGAATTGGAGGTAGCGTAATGGAATTAGTAGAAGCAATTTCAATGTTTGGTTATACAGTAGTATTTGGTATAGTTGGACTTATATTATATAGTGCATTTAAAAATAATTCAAGAAATCGTAGAAAAGGAGATAAATAGTATGGAATTTTTAGGTAAGTTAGGTTTAATAGGCCAACTCGTTGGTATTCTAGCTTTAGGGTTGATAGCTATAATAATAATAGCCAATTTGTTCGTATGTTTGATGTCGTGGCGTGATGGACATTCATTCTTTTTTTGGAGAGATTAAGATATGACTTGTGGACCAGGCGATATGATATTAGAAGAAATAGAAGCATTAAAGGAGAAAAAAATGATAAATGGAATAAAACCAAAATTACAAACAACCACAAAGCTCGGTATAAAACCTACTTCATTCGGTGGGGCTATGTTGAGTTTCTGCACGAAACTTGAAGAGAATTGTCAACCAGAGGTGGATAAGTTTAATCATATGAAATCGGTTAAATTCATGCCAAGTGGTGGTAGAAAGTATATCAAGGTTAAGTATTATACAGACAAGATTGAAACAGACTATGAAACAGGTGAGAAAACAACTCGTGTGGATACGAATGGTAGTATTCATTGTTTTGTAGAAAAAACGACGGGAGATATATATAAACCTGCTGGTTGGCGTGCCCCTTATACAAAAGGAAACAATTGTGTGAGAGGTAATATATATGATGCGTCTTCTTTCGAAAAAACAGATATGTATGGTGGGTGGTTATATGCTAAGTGAGATAGTAATGTTTATAGTAATAATATTAATGTTCATAGCTACAATAAGTGTTGGTTATGGAAAGAATAGGAGCAGAAAGAATGATTAAACCAAAGCCAATGTTTTGGATATTATTAATGGGTATCGCTATGTGGTATTTCCTTATACTATATCCAATAACTACATTGATAACAATAGTAGGTGGTAGTGTTACCATCGGATTATTTTTAAGATATACTGATGAAAGGGATTTAAATGAGTAAGCAAGAGATTATAGAACAATTGAAGAATATCAAAGACCAATACCTTAACGATAGTAGTAAGGAAATAGACGCTGATGATATTATAGAGGCTATTACTGATATTATACACGATGTAGAGGGTAATGACGGCCTTGATTTTACTCAAGAGTATGATGATGAGTTTGAGGAGAGCTTCGAGTCGGTTGACTTCACACAACTTGATGTCTAACATACTATGTAGTGTTGAGTAGTGGTGTAAAGTGGGGAGAAGTGGTGGGAACACCACATTATCTGGTAGTTCGTTGATATGATATTATAATATGATAGGGTATTTAAACTATACAGCGTATACATATCAAGAAATTTAATTTTTCGTGGCGAAAACATACTACATTGTTACAAATTGTTACAATTAATGTGTTGTTTTATAACTAAAATCGCCGTATATTGTATTATAGGAATGACGCTCTTAACGATAATTTAATCACTTGTCGGAGTAAAAGGTGTCTGAGAGATAAAGAGTTGATTACTTGAGTTTCGATTGTAAGACTGTTGGGTTCGAATCCCTTCCATTCCACTATGGAAATACTGTTATTAATAAATTTATTTTGGCTTAGTGTGGGTTTATACACTTATTTAACCCTCGAAAAGTAAAAATAATTAAAATAAAGCTTGACTTATATGGCTAAAAAGCCGTATATTGTAGTATAAGATTTTTGAAATAATTCCTCGCGGGAATGGGGTTCAGTATGAAAGTGACTGAACAATGACTTTCCAAAAAGGTTATAAGGTGACATCGAGGCCTGTCGTGGGCGATACAAGGTACACATCTGTATGAGTATCATAGGAGTAACTTCCTTCGAGATGGACTTGGTATGTATAAAAGACTATTATCGTAGTTTTTGGCTACCAATGAGAGTAATACGAAAATCTCTCCCACACCAGAAGAACCCCAAATTTTGCGGAATAAGTATCAAGAGAGATACACTACACACACCAGTGTAGAGGGTTAGGGGCAGTACCTAAATTCCGCTCAACGAGACGCATCGTCATACTTGACCACTGTAGAGGGTTAACTAATAGTTAATCATAAGATACAAGTTCAGTCCCTCACGATGCTCTCCTCACAATTAAATAGGTTATATTGTTGGTGTACACCGACTAGGGCTCATCGTTTAACTCCTTTCCGATGGGCCCATTTTATATGCCCAAACACTTAAAGCATTACTTTAACGCGTTCAACAATCCAGAAAGAAAATGTCATCCAGGATACTATTAGCATTCCTCCTCGTAACCATAAGCGTTTAATAACAGGAATAGTTGATCCGGCTTGATCTCTGGGCATCCCCGAACCCTGGATCCACGGGCTCCTAGGAGCTCTTGTTACATATTGTTACAATTATCTTCTTGATAATATCAATAATTAGCCGTATATTATACTGTAATTAAAAAGGAGTTTAAATGGCTAAACAAAAATTAACCCCCGATGTAGTAGTGAGAATAGAGAAATCTGGTAATCGTTACAACGCGTGGGATACAGATGGTGTCAAGAGGACATCAGAGATAACATCAGGTTGTAGGAAAAACGCCTACAATGGTGGTTATCTATTAGGTAGGTTTCCTGCCAATACTAATTCAGGTTTCTCGTGGAGAAAAGTATCTGACACTTTGACAGGTGTAGAAACATCCTCTAATAATGTAGAAACCGCTTCGGTTGATGTTCCAAGTGAACACGCTGAAGTTCTTTCTTTTATACACGGTTCTTATTCATTAAAACCTAAAGGGTTGATGATGTCAGAATTAAAGTGGAAATACCTTATCAGGTCAGCTGTTCGAGGTAAGAACATTATGATGACAGGTCCGGCCGGTTGTGGAAAAACGATGGCTGCGAAATCAGTTGTTAATTCATTAGATAGGGCTGATTTTTATTTCAACTTGGGAGCGACACAAGACCCGCGTTCTACTTTAATTGGTAATACTCACTTTGATACTACCAAAGGAACATACTTCTCTAAATCACTTTTTGTGGAAGCGATACAAACGCCAAACGCTGTGATACTATTAGATGAGTTATCAAGGGCTCACCCTGACGCTTGGAATATTTTAATGACGGTATTAGACTATGGTCAGAGATACTTGAGATTAGATGAACAATCTGGTTCAGATACTATTAAAGTGGCGGATGGCGTAACATTTGTAGCCACCGCTAATATAGGTAACGAATACACCTCTACAAGGGTTATGGATAAAGCGTTAATGGATAGGTTTACTATCGTTGAGATGGATGTATTATCAGAAGCTGATGAGAATGAGTTACTTACTTATATGTTCCCTAATGTAGATAGTAGTGTATTAACGAGTGTAGCTAAGATAGCTAACTTAACAAGAGTAGAGAGTAATAGTGAGACGGCTAGAATAACAAGTGGTATTAGTACGAGAACCACTGTTGAGTTGTGTGGGTTACTATATGACGGTTTCTCTCTTGAAGAGGCTAGTGAGGTTAGTATTTATCCACAATATGATGATACCGGTGGTGTGGATAGTGAGAGAACATTCGTTAAACAAATTGTTCAAAAATTCTGTGATGACGGTTCTTCTGATGACTTATTCAACGAAGAAGAGATGGCTGAGGCTGAAGCAGATTTAAGTTAGTCAAACAAAAGGGGGCAGAAGTTAACCAGGATAATTTAGCTTCTTCCCCCAAACTCCTTTTTTAGAGTTTAAGACTTGAAATGGTTTTTCGCTAATGTTAAAGCGTTACTTTAAGTGCCCTAACCTGTAAACATTTCGAGGGTAATTTTTTGACTATAGCAAATTAATAGCTTGACTTGTATGGCTATTATGTTGTATATTATAATAGTACATAATAAATAATAAATAGGAGATAAGACATAATGAATAAATGGAATATAATACCAGATAAGTTAAAGAAGTTAAGGTTTTTGATATCTGCCTTACTATTAGTATATAGTGGTTTCTATATGTTAACTACTACAGACCCAGTATGGTTTGTATTAGTAACTATGTTATCATTTAAACTATCTGATGAATTAGATTAAATGATAAGACATAATAAAAAGAATATACCTGATTACGATAGTGGTATGGATATCGTAGAACAACTAGCATTAATAATAGTCTTATTAGGACAAGTGTTTCTTATATACTTGTTCTTTGATATGTTTGAATATACCTGGTGGTTAGGTTTAGGATTATCTATATCTATCACAGCCTCTTTATATTTCTTTATTAAGTATATAGTTGATTACTTCCATAAGACATATTAGTAATGACAGTAATCAATTTAAAGACAGGTAAGGTTAAAACAAAGAAACCAAAGAAGTTACCTAAATGTAATATATGTGATACGAAAGTTGATAAGAGTGGATTAACAGGTAAGATTGGTTTTCTACCTATTTCATTCTGTTATTTATGTATGACAGGTATTGTACAGATGTTAATGGATAAACAAGAAAAACAATAAATTTTAAAGGTAAAAAATTATGAATGAAACAACACTAGCACCAGATGGATATAAATACGAATCAGCTATGAGTCAACCTATTGGTTGTCCAGCTGGTATGTATGTTGATATAAATCTAGATGATGAATCGATTTTACCAAATGAAAAACAAAGAAAAGATAGGGATTTATGTTGTCAATTTTGTATAGATAATAATCTTCTTTTATATGTTGGTAAAAAATTAATGAATGATGATTTAAAATTGGGTACAAAACAATATCCAACTTCATCTACAAGTAAAAAATTTAGAGATGACCAAGTTAATCCTAATATGCAATTTTTAAGAATATTTTTTGATTGGGGTTCTGATGAGGAAATGCATCAAGAAGAACATGAGTTACTTGTAAAATATAGAACAGGAAATAAAGATTTGTTTTATAATTTAGATAACCAAAGAAGTGGTACAAAAAAAGTTGATTATGATAAAATTAATAAAATGGTAGACGATTTAAATAAATTAAGAACAAACTTTTTTGATGCAAAGAAAAATTCATTTGAAAATAATTATAAAGACTCTGATTTTAATTATTGTGATATGACATTTTTATATGAACCTGAAGTTGTAAGTAAAATAAATGAGATGTGGGAGCCTTGTCAAACTCGAGCTGAAAGAATTAATAAACCAAACTTAACTAAAATTAAAAGTTTAATCGTTGGTGAATCTGGTAGGCCGAGTAGAAAGGCAAAAGCACCTATTATGTTTGAAGATGTATATTACGCACTTGATGGGAAGAAAAAAGAATTTTTTCCCTTGTTAGGGATTAGTGGTAATCATACTATGGAAGGATATATGACAGCTGGAGAAGAAGGTAAAGCTGGTATGTATAAAGACTCTTCAAAATTAGCTTATGTGTCTTTACCTAAACATATAGGAGAACAATTCACAGACGCTGAGAAGAATGAAATATCGAATGAATTAAATGCAGAAACAGAACACCAAGCTCCGTTTAGTGAAGATGATTTTGAAAAAGAATGTTGGGATTTAATTGCAAGAGGTAATTCTTGGGGTACACCCATACATACAAAATCTGCACAAAGAAAAGGTTTAATTAATACACAAATAAATAAAGTGTTCAGAAATGTACAGAAAAAATTAGATAAGAAAAAAGCTAAGAATGCTGGGGTGGTTATACCTGATTATGATATAGGAGGAGTTGATAGATGGTTGTTAGAAGATTTTGCAAAACCATATGATGATGGAAAAACTCTTATATATTATAGTTCTTTATCAACGATTAAACCTAATGAAGTGTTGGTAGGTTCACCACCATCAAAAATAAAAAAAATACCAACGGGGTTTAAAAGACATAATGAGTGGAGAAAATCACAAGGTTTAGAACCTTACACAAAAATTATGGTAGTGGGCTTTTGTAACACATCTGAGATTGAAGAAACTTGGGTTAAGAAGTTAAAACCTCAATTTAAAGAGATGTGGGATATGGCTGAAGGTGGTAATTTTCCACCAATAGATTATATAATTGCACTAAGAGAGATAAGTCAAATTCAATACAATGATAAAAAATCTAAATTAGAAAAAACAATAGAAGAACAAAAAGAATTAGAGGAATATAATAAAGCTTATGAAGAAGCTTTAGAAATAAATAAAAAAATAGATGAACTTGATAGAAGAGATGAAGTACCAATAGCTTGGGGTGAAATAGAAGATGGTAGAATGGTTGTTGATTGTCCAATATGTGGTGATAAACATTCTCATGGAACTATGGAAGGTGGGAGAGTGCCTCATTGTTCTAACAATATTCATGTTAAAGATAACGACCCTATATACAAATATAGAACTAAAGAAGCGTATGATGATTATGATTTTTGGGTAGGTACTAATGGTATCCCAACAAGAAAACATAAGGGAGCACCTGTTAATAAATACTATTATCCACCAACTATGTATGATATAAAATTAAGAAAAAAAAAGTTAAAAAAAGCAAAACAATTAAATGAATATGTATTGTGATACATCCAAGATAGTAATAGAAAGATGTAATAAGGAAACAGTATACAATATCATTAAGAAGAAACACTATGCAAAAACTTGGACTGCGTCCTCTAATATCTATGCCATATACTACAAATCTGGTGAACATAGGTTCTTCGATGGGAAAGAGTTAAAACTAATAGGATGCGTTATATATGGAAACCCTGTAGGGTTCAGGGTAGTTAAGTCTATATCCGAAGAATTAACTGATGATGATGTATTAGAGTTGAAACGATTATGGATTGAGGATGGTTATGGTTCTAATATAGAATCCTATTGTATAGCACAGACATTAAAGATGTTAAGGAAAGAGTCACCACAAACAAAGGTTGTTATATCATATGCTGATAGGAATGCCAATCATAAAGGTATTATATATAGAGCAACCAACTGGTTATATCAGGGATTCGATATAGGTAGGGGTGATGCATTTATGTATCGTTATCCTAACACTAAAGAGTGGCTTACTGATAGAGCTATAGGTTCCAAGTTAGGTGTTAATAGTTTGCATGGCGTTTTGAAGAAGATACCAGATATGGAATATAAGGTAAAGTTTAGGAAACATAGATACCTATATTTCCTATGTAGTAAAAAGGATAAAAAAAGCTTGTTAAAAAGTTTGAAACATCCTATATTAGATTATCATCATCACGATAATGATGAGATGATACCAAAGGTAGAAAAGAAATATTGGGAATTAAATAAGGAGAAGTAATGAAGAAGATATTAAAACATAATATAAATTATAAAGAGGTTGCTAAAGGATTAGGTATATCTGAAGAATTAGTTATTAAATTCTTTAATGATGGCCGTATAATAGGTAGGTTAGGTGAGTTTATATTAGAAGATAAAAAGGTGGGTAAACGAAGTGATAATGAAGGAACATCTTATGATAATATAACAGAAGATGATAAGTATTTAGAAGTAAGGTCTATAACTAACAGATTATCTTTTGCACCATCTAAAGAAACTGGTTATGGTAGAACAGTTACGGAAGAAGGATTTAGTGATAAGTTAAATGCAGTGGATTCATTTATTGCAATTGACTTTAAAGATAATCCAAGTGAATTAGAGTTTTATAAGATACCATCAGTTGATGTTAGACGATGGAGTGATGAAGGCTTTATAGGTAAAGGTAAAGCTGTATCAAGGAATAAGATACTATCTAAAATAAATGAAAGTAGTTAATGAGTTTTTTTGATTATAGTAGTCAATATGATTATCCTATATTCTTTGAGGAATGTTTAGTTCCTGCTCAGAATAAATTATTTAGAGATATAATAAATAAGTATCATTCTTATGTTAAGTATTCAGATGTTCCACAAAGAAGAATAAACTATCTTATATATAGGACATCTGATAGTAAACCTATAGGTGCTATTGGTATATCATCTTGTGTATTGGCCATATCAGTTAGAGATAATTGGATAGGTTGGGATAAAGAAACAAGATTAAGGAACTCTAATATGGTTGCTAATAATTATAGGTTCTGTTTAGTACCAGATAATGGAATTAAGAATGTGGGAACTATGGCTCTTAAACTACTTCGTATAGAAGGCGGTAAAAGATGGAAAGAAAAGTATGGTGATGATTTAGTTATGATAGAAACATTCGTTCAACCACTTATAGAAGGTAGTGATAATAAAAGGAATGGTGCTGTATATCTAGCAGACAATTGGAGTATGGTTGGTAAAACAAAAGGAACATCAATAAAGAAAGCACCACTATCGTTATGGCAAAGAGAAGATAGTACAAGAGGAGAACTATCAAGGAAAGATCCTAAAGCAGCAATTAAGAAATACGCTGTAGGTAGAGAACATTATGTGGTAACTGAATCACCTATTAAAAAGGTTTTTGTTAAACCACTTAATAAGAGATGGAAGAAGATGTTGAATGGATAAATATTGTGATACATCTAAATTATCTATTAGACAAATAGATAAACCAACGGCTAAGAAGATGGTTGTTAAATACCATTACTCTAAACTATGGACAAAGTGTAGTGTAGCATTAGGTTTATTTACAGAGACAGGTAAAGAACATTCATTCTTTGATGAAGCGGAAGAGAAGATGATTGGTGTTATTGTATATGGAGACCCTGTTGGTAGAGCATCTGGTGAATCCATATCATCTTCAATAGATAGAACAAAGGTTTTTGAATTAACACGACTATTTATACATGACGGTTATGGTAGTAACATTGAAAGTTGGTTTATATCTCAATCCTTTAATTGGTTACGAAAAAACAAACCTAATATTAAAGCTTTAGTATCATATGCAGATCCCAAAGAAAATCATCCTGGTACAATTTATCAAGCTACTAATTGGATATATCAAGGTATCATTGGTAAACATGCTTGGAGCTTCAAGTTTAGTAAAAATGATAGATGGAAACATGGTAGAACTATCTTTCCATATTATGGCACCAATGATATAGAAAAGATACAAAGGCAAGTAACAAAACCATTTTGGATTAGGAAAGAACCAAGAAAACATAGATATATTTATCTATTGTGTAATAAGTCATTAAAGAAAAAAGTAATGAAGAATTTAAAATATCCAATATTAGATTATCCAAAGAAATCTGATTTTGGCGGATTAGAAATATTAAAGATGGAGCCAATAAATGAAACTAAAACTAAATGAAGATAATATTGAGTTATTTAAAATGACATTATGGTTAAACTTAGTTATAGGAATATATGGAATATATTTATTTAGTAGTGGACATAGTTTGTTCAATCTTATAATAGGTTCAATCAATATAGGTGTATGGGTTTTTTTAAGGAAGGTAAGAGTATGAAATATAAAAATAAAGATGGTATAGAGTTAAGTTATACTAATGATAATGATGTACATCAACAGTTGGTTAAAGAGGTAGTATCAGAAGCTATAAAGATATTAACTACATATAATAAATTTGATGGTAGGTCTTCTGAATATGCATTAAACAGAGGTGTTAATTTTCTAAAAGATAATTTTGACTTGTGGGAAGATTAGTGTGTCTAAAACAGATGATTTAAGAAAACCTGTACAAGATATGGTTGAAGGTAAAGTAAAGGTATGGAAGAATACCCATATGACTTATGAAGCAAAATCAAAGATAGAAGAGTTAGAGAAGAGAGTACTTGACCTTGAAACGAAATTATATTATTGTCGTAGAAATAAAAAATTAACTAATTGTATTCATTGTAATAGAAGTGATGGAACTTGTGGATGTGCCAATCAATGAGATTAGAAAAAGAACATAAGACAAAAATAATATACAAAGATATGTTTGAAAGATATGATATAGAATTAAAACTTGTTAGAATAAAATTAGCATATGATGGTGGTATACTTTATGATTGTATAAGTGAAAAGGAATATGGGAGGATAACAAATTGGACATTACAACCACATGAAATTCAAAGCTGGAAATAGGTGGAGAGGTAATAAAGGACAAGTAAGATATAAGACTTGGCGTACAAATGTATTCCAATTAAACAGAGGTAGATATGGTTTAGGAAAACATTATGTTTGTGTCAAGTGTAATAAGAAAAGAAAAACGACGCGGGTGTTACATGCTCATCATATCTACAGCTGGAATAAATATCCGAAGTTAAGATATGAGAAGAAGAATGGTGTAGTGATGTGTATTAAATGTCATAATGGTTTTCACAGGAAATATAAATTCGATGCACTCAATGAACCCGACTTGCTGGTGGAATACTTGAAAGGTAATCAACTTGTTAAAAACTTTATTAAAGAGAATTGATATATATCACAAAATTTTTTTTCTTCTTCTTTTTAGTTGTTTTGACTTTCTAAATAATATTTATAGTAAATAGAATGGAGGTTCATAATGAAAGACAAGTTCAATAAGAAATACATAATCATAACAAAAGACTTACAGAAAAATCTAATAGAGTTTCTTGATGAGATTCAATTTGATGCTGCTAGTAATGATGATAAAGATTCTATGCAAAAAGTTAATTTTGTTAATTGGGCTATCAATGAATTGTTAAGTGGATACGAAGCTTACTTTCCAAAGAAAAAGAAATCAAGAGAAGATTATGTAGATGAAACATTTCTTGATTGGAACTTACCTGAAATGACAGATGAAGAATATAATAAACTTGTAGACCAAGTTGATAACTTCTTACGAAATTGGGAAGAGAAGTATAAGAAAAGTAATCCTAAAAAAAGTTCTAAAAAAGAAACCAAAGAAGAAACCAAATCAAAGAAACCTTATGTTCCACCATTCGAAGATGTAGCAGAATATATGTCTCTTGATGAAATAAAAGAATATCTTTTAGAAGATGATGAACTTACAGATGATGAGAGATTTGATTTATATTATGAAGAACATCGTAGAGTTAAGAATAAAGGTTTATCTTATGATGAGTTATTAAAGAAGTCTGGTATTAAACCAGTTGGTTGGAAGCCTAAGAAAAAGAAATCTAAGAAGAAATAAATAATTCTTCTTCTTTAGATTTAATATAATCACCAATATCCTTACCCTTTAATCCTTTAGCTATAGCATCCTTTGGTGATACTGATAATTTCCAATTCCATATATCCATTACATTCTTATTACCATTCATTGTAGCCCATTGTCTGATTTGTTTTGTAGATAACTTAACATTCTTTTGTAAGTTTTTAAATGATGGTAAATTCTTAACTACTTGTGCTCCACTCAATATTGAAATTAAAAACCATATATCATTAGTTTCTTGATTAGTATATTTCAAACTATTTAATTTACTTTTAACTTTATCAGCACCATTGTTTTGTAACATATAAGCTATTTGTAATTTATAATCATTTGTATTATACTTACTTACAAGTTTAGTTAATCCAGGAAAGATTTGTTTGAACATTCCTAATGTCTTTAACATCTTAAAATAGTTGGGAACTTTTTGAGCTTTCATGACACCTTTAATAAATTCATCTCTTATTCGTTCCGCTGATACTCCTGATAAATCTGCATTCTGTTTTAGTGCAGACCAAGTATCCTTGCTCATCTTACCACCAACACTACCAGCGAACCTAACAGCTCTTAATCTACGAAGTGGGTCTTCATCAAATCGTTCATCAGGATTACCAACAGTTCTAATTTTCTTTTTCTTTAAGTCAGCTATTCCTCCTACCAAATCAACAATGTTACCTTTACCTATATCGTAGAACAAAGCGTTAATCGTTAAGTCTCTTCTCTTTACATCACCTTTAATATCTGTGAAGTCAACGGCATCAGGTCTTCTTCCCTTACCAATATCTTTTCTGAATGTGGCTATTTCGTGACCATTAACTATAACTACACCAAATGATTTACCAACATCAACTGTTTTAAATCCACCTTGTTTAGCAATAGCTTCTACTTCATCAGGTTTAGCATCAGTAGTCAAATCAAAATCCTTTGGTGACTTACCTAATATAGCATCACGAACAGCACCGCCAACTACATAAAGTTGTTTTCTATTCTTCTTAAATAGTTTATAGAGTTTTTTTATATCGGATGGTATGTTGAGTTTGAGTTTAGCTTCTGCTAGTAGTATCTTTAGATATATCATTAATAATCTCTCTAATCATTTCACGAAGTTTATGTTCATTAACTACATCGTGTGCTAATCCCATAACCTTTGGACTAATTCTTTTTCTTTTATCTGTTCCTACAAAATCAAATGGATTGTATCCCATAATTATCTCCTATCTATTTACACCTAAATTTTTCCAAGGACCCCAATGTTCATATTTTAATACTGACTCAGCAACTTCTAATCCTTTGTATCTATGTTGTTTATATCCTTTCTTCAATAAACCATCTATAGCTCCTGAATGATAATATTTATTCTTTGATATTTTTATCTTTCTACCATTAGAATAATCATAAACTGTATTACCAACTTCAACCCAAGCATGTCCCATTGGCATATAATCTTTACTATTCAATGCTACTCCGTGAACTAATTCAGCCTTCGGATGTTTACCACGAATAAATTCAAGTGCTAACTTACCAGCAGCTTCATAACAATCACCTTTCTTAGCTTTAGCCATTATACCTTACCACCTCGTTGTTTAATAAACTTCTTAACACCATCAACAAAGCCTGTAAAGATTTTACCTTTAACAACTGGTTTTAAATCTTTCTTTATATCGTCCAATGCTTTATCTGTAGCTTCAAAATCATTTGGGTCACCAACTGCATCTATTACAATGTAAGCGTCTTTGACTTTAACATCATAAACCAATAATTCATTGTAACCATACTTACTCATAAACTTTGTTATCTTTGGATTATTAACATTGTCTTCAAATGATTTCTTGATTTTCTTTTTGTTCTTTAATAAGAACTTATTACTAGCATCAATCCATCGTTTAATCAATTCTGCTTTTTGTTTGCCTGTAAATAATGGGAATCGTTTCTTTACATCAGGTGGGTCTGATGGCATAATTAATAAACTTGTTTTATATCTATACAACATATCATCTAATTTTTTATCAATCTTAAATAATTCTTTTTTAAATTTAAAACTACCAGCTTCACCTTTGAATTGAGGTAAACCAACTATCTTACCAAGAACATCAGGAGATAACCATCTTCTTCCAGACTCATCAGGTACAGAACCCAAGTCCTCAGTTCCAGCAACTAATACTTTACCCTCTACTTCCAACACAACACCACCACTTGTTTGAACACCACTACCTTTAGCTAAATTACCTTCAGTATCAGTAGTGAATGTTGATATGGATTTCTTTTTACCAATAACTTTAGGTAGTTGTTTTTTAACAGCTTCTGGATTTAAGTTGTGAAATGTGGTGATTGGAACATCGCCCATAATTTGTTTTATTACTTTAGGTGTCATAGCAATATATGAATGATAAACCCACTGTAATGATTTCTGAGTGTGTGCTACTTGAGCTTCTAATAATAAATCTTTTAATTTAATCACCTAATGTTCTCCAAGCAATATATAATAATAATACAACCCCACCAATCATCGTAATGGATATTCCAGTTGTTAATATTATTAATGCTAAATATTCCATATCACTTATAAATATCATTGTGTTACAAATTGTTACAAAATATATGTTGTTAGATATATATAATATGTGTATATTAAAGTATGATTAGAAAAGATAAAATTGTTATTTTTGATTTAGATGGAACTTTGGCTCTTATTGATGACAGACGAGATTTGGCTACTAAAGATAATGGTAAATTTGATTGGGATGTATTTTTTAATCCTGATAATATTAGTTTAGATTTACCAAATCAACCAGTTATTGATATGGCTAATTTGTTACATAAACAAGGTTTTAGAATCTTTATTCTATCAGGCCGTTCTGATGTAACTCATCAAGCTACTGTAAATTGGTTGAATGATAATGGTATTTGGTGGGATCATCTTGTAATGAGACCTCAAAACCAATTATACTTACCAGACAATGATTTGAAACAAGGTTGGTTAGATACTATTGGTAAAGATAATGTTGCTATGGTATTCGATGACAGAAATCAAGTTGTTGATATGTGGAGACAAAATGGATTAACTTGTTTTCAAGTTGCTGATGGAGATTTTTAGATGTTTACATTAATTTTAATTTATCTTATTTACAAAATAATGTATGAATAATATATTCGGGGGTGTAGCTCAATTTGGGAGAGCACTGCACTTGCACTGCAGCGGTTGTAGGTTCAAATCCTATCACCTCCACAACATCAGGGGGTTGCGTCCTTGATAGAAGTGAAGATACACAACGGACAAGGCTTAGGCGTTACGAGTGGGAAGCTAACGGCGATAATATCATATGGCGGCGGAAACGATCGGACGGTGGGTAGCGAGTGGTTGACCAGTATCTTCACTTCAAACTATTAGGAGAATATTATGAATAAATTAAAAGCTAAAATAATTATTTTATTACATTACATATGGTATGCAATAAAACACCCAATAAAATATATTAAGTATAAAATGCTTCCAAAGTAATGTAACAAACCTGTTACAAACTGTTACAATTATATTGTTGTTTATTTGCTTAAAAAGTGGTAACTTATATTGTAAGTTAATTAAGGAGTTATATGAGTTTTAATGAAAGAGATTTTAAAGGTTTTACTTTTCGTAGTGGTCCTGTCAAATCTACTGTTAAACAAAATTCATCTTTCTGGTGGAATGATAATGATGATACAGATGTTGATGAATTTTTAGGTATAGATACTACTACTAAAAAAGGTAAAGACTTGGTTGCTTTGGCTGGTTATAAAAGAGCTATAAGTAACTTTGTTAATATTGTTACAGAAGATAACATACCTGTTGTCTTCAATTCAAATGATGAAAGTTATACAGACGGAAAAAAAGTTGTTATCGGTTCTAACATTGATGACAAGAAATTTGATGTTGCTGTTGGACTTGCTCTTCACGAGGGTTCTCACATTAAACTTTCTGATTTTAATTTATTAAAGAATTTAGAAATAAACATTCCACACGAAGTTTATACTTTGGCTGAGAGTGTTGGTGTTCAAAGATATGATGTTATTTCAACTATCAAAAATATTCTTAACTATGTTGAGGATAGAAGAATTGACTCTTTCATTTTCAGAACTTCTCCTGGTTATAAATCTTATTATCACTCAATGTATGAGAAGTATTTTTACTCAAAGAATGTAGATAAAGGTTTATTATCAGATGAGTTCAGAACAGAAGAGATTGAGTCTTATATATTTAGAATTATTAACTTACATAACTCTAACAGACAATTAACTGCTCTTAAAGGTTTAAAAGAAATTGCTTCTCTAATTAATTTAGGAAATATTCAAAGAGGTGGTTTAGAAAATACTGATATGTGTTTCAAGATTTCTTGTGATGTTATGAGTGTGATTCTTAAATCTATTGAACCTATCAAACCTCAATCAGATGAGAATGGTTCTTCAGATGATGATTCTGATTCACAGGATGATGATTCTCAAGAGGGTAATGGTTCAGGTGAGGGTAACACCATAACTGATGAAGAACTTCAAGAGGCTCTTGATTCTTCTTCACTTGATGTTCCTTCAGAAAATTCAGGTAACGATGATGGTTCTGATTCTGTTGAGTTAACTCAAAGACAAAAAGATATGTTAACAAAACACTTTGAGAAACAAGAAAAGTTTCTTGATGGTGATGTTCAAAAAACAAAATTAAATAAAAAAGAAACTAAAGATATTTCTTCTATTGAAGAGAGTGGGGCTACTTATGAGAATGTTGGTTCTGATATTGAAAAAGATTACTATGGTGGTTCTTCGGTTGGAAAAGGAACTAAATGTTTGGTTGTTAAAAACTTAACTCAAAACCTTATTGACTCTGACCAATTCAGTTGTGCTTCAAGTTGGAATCAAAAAAATTATGGTGGTACTTATTCAAGAGAGTATAACTTTGTTGAAGAAGGTTTAAGACTTGGTTCTATGTTGGGAAGAAAACTTCAAGTTAGAGGAGAAGAAAGTTCTCTTAAATATTCAAGACAAGATTCAGGTAAGATTGATAAGAGATTGATTGCTGAACTTGGGTTCGGAAACTCAAATGTTTTCCAAACTACTTTTACTGAAAGATATAACAAGGCTTACTTACACATCTCGGTTGATGCTAGTGGTAGTATGGGTGGAGATAAATGGAACAAGGCTATGACTTCGGCAGTTGCGATGATTAAGGCTTGTGATATGGCTGGTAACATTGATGTGGTTGTTTCAATCAGAACTACTCACGGAAGAGGACATTCAGATGTTCCTTTAATCTTGGTTGCTTATGATTCAAGAAAAGATAAATTACAAAAAGTTAAAAATCTTTTCTCGGCTCTTAATGTCGCTGGAACTACTCCAGAGGGTTTGTGTTTCGAGGCCATTGAAAAAGAATTGATACCTGGTAACTCTAATCAAGATAGTTACTTTATGAACTACTCTGATGGGCAACCTTACTTCTCTAACAATGAAATTTATTATGGTGGTTCAACTGCTGAAAGACACACAAAGAAAATGTGTGATGGTATGAGAGCTAAAGGTATTAGTGTGTTGAGTTACTTCATCGGTGGTAGTTATGAAAGTGAATCAGATAATAATTCTTTTAAAAATATGTATGGGAAAGATGCTGAGTTTATCAACGCTACTAATATGATGAGTGTGGCTAAGACAATGAACAAAAAATTCTTGGAGAAATAAAATGACTAAACAAGAAATATTAGATAGAATTTGGAATGTATTAAATCAAGGTGTAGCTAATGGAATCAATGATTTAGATTTACTACGACACGATTTAGAAAATGATATTATAGAGGAGAAATATGAAACCAAGTAAAAAGAAACCTGCTAAAAGAACAACAGCCAAGAGGGCAGTTAGAACAGGTTCTATTGAACATAAACTACTACAATTATATAATCGTATTGATGATAACTTGATAACAGACTCAATGTCCGCTGATTTACAATGGGTTTGGACTTTGGTAGAAGATATTCAAAATAAGAGATTTACTAAATTATGTAAAGAAGACTTTGAAAAATGTAACGGATTATGGAGACAATATGCCTAAAAGAAATTCTGTTGAACATAAACTGTTACAATTATACAATCGTATTGATGAAACACAAACATCAGAACCAAAACACATTCATTTACAATGGGTTTGGGAAAAAGTAGAATTTATTCAAAAGGGACTTTGTACTAAATTAGGTAAAGGTCATATGAAAAGATGTAATGATTTATGGAGACAATATGAAACCAGATAATTATACGACACCACCAAAAAGTAAACTTGGTAATACAATACTGAAATTAGTTAAATTAGTTGTAGCCATAGAGAATAAAAAAGGTCCTCAAATGAACATAGACGACCACGATTACAGGTGGGCAAAAGATAGATTAGAGTATATGGAAGAAGAGGGTAGACGATTGAGTAAAGATGAGATGGAAACAGCAAACGAATTGTGGAGAGTTTACGGATAGTGTATACTGACAATCTCAAAGGATTTCGTAAGAGATGTATGATTAAGAAACTTGAAATTCTTATGAAACAGATTGAGGATGTGATTGAGTTCGCTTATGAAGATTGTATGTATGATGAACCATCAGAAGATAGTGTTGAACATGCTCAATATGTAAAAGAAAGAATTGAAGAATTAGAAAGTCAGTATAGTATGATATGGAGAATTAGGATACAGTTAGATAAAGGACAACGAACATCAAAAGAAGATTTAAAGTATGTCAATGAGGTAAATAAACAAATAGCATATGGGGAATTTTAATGGAAGGATTTTTATTTATAGCATTTATATTAGTATTATTATTTATAGCAAATTATATGGAGGAAGAAGATGAGTAAAATAAAAAAACTATGGAAAAAACTTTTTCCATATGAACAATATATAGAAGATTTAGAACATGATGTAGATATGTTAGCAACTATGGTTTTAGATTTAAGAAAAGAAAATGAAAAACTTAAAAAGACATACAGAGGTGATGAATGGAGAATAGAACAATTCAATCGTAATAGAGCACCTAAAGATCAAGTTAAAACCATTAAAGAAATGGAAGAAAAAGTAAAAGAAATTTTTGGTAATAATAAAAACAACAGGAGAAAGAATGACTAATCAAGAAATAAGTGCAAAAATAAAACTAATCAAAGAGAACTATGTTAACGGTAATATAAACTCTGAAGATATGATGGATCATCTAGATGATTTATGTTGTGAGATAGAAGAGTGTGAAGGTGCATTTGGAATGGGTGGATTTGGTGATGATGATCATTATGGTTCATTTGAAGAAACTGATTTTACTAAATTAAAGATTGTGTAAATTAAGAATGACACAAGGTTGGATATTAAATAAATTACAATTTCAAGATTCTTATGAAACTAATAGGTTGGTTAAAGAGTTTAAGAATAAGGATATTGAGGTAAAGGTAATAGACCCAAATGAAATAGATATTTTTGTTAATAAAGAAAATAAACAATCTATATTAGTAAATGGAGAATCATTACCATTACCTAAATTTGTATTTCCAAGAACTGGTAGTGGAACAACTTACTATATTAAAGCAGTTATTAGGCACTTTGAGAGAATGGGTGTTGTTGTTATTAATAATAGTGACGCTATAGAAAATGTTAAAGATAAGTTATATTCACATCAGATATTAGCACAATCAAATTTAGATATACCAAAAACAATGTTATTAAAACATCCAATTGATGTAGAGTTTGTAGAAAAACATATTGGGTATCCGGCAATAGTAAAAACTATAAGTGGTAGTTATGGTAAAGGTGTATTTTTGGTTGAAACTAAAAAACAATTAAAACAATTATTGACAATGGCTGAATTAACCAAAAAATCTTATAACATCATCATACAAGAATTTATTAAAGATACTTGGGGTAAAGACTTACGAGTATTAGTCGTAAATAATAAGGTAGTTGGTTGTATGATGCGACAATCTACTGATGACGATTTTAGAGCAAACATATCTCGTGGTGGAGAGGGTATTCCATATGAGGTAAATGAACAAATAGAATGGTTATCATCAGAGTCAGCTAAAGCACTTGATTTAGATATAGCAGGTGTTGATTTATTATTTGATAATGGTGGTTATAAAATTTGTGAAATTAATTCTAATCCTGGTTTTGAAGGAATGGAAACTTATACCAAGAAGAATATAGCAGAGGAAATAGTAAACTACATAAAACTTAAAATAGGAACATAAATGACTAAACAAGAAAAACAAGAACAACTTAAAAATAATAATTGGGTTTCATCCCCAATTACTAAAAAAGAAATATTGGATAGGTTAGAACAAATAGCCGATAGTATGGATATGGACTTTCTGAATAGACATGAGATAGAAGGTATAGTTGAGGACATAAAAGAATTACAATGGAAAATAAATATAGGAATAGAATAAAGAAAGTATGAATATTTTAGAAAAATTAATAGAATTAGTTAAAGAATATCCAAATGATTATCAACTTGGAGAAAATGTCAGGCAATTTGTTTACGAACAGATTGAAACCGGAGATGACAAGTTTTCTAAAAAGTGTGAACAAATGAGATTATTTGGGGATGAATAATGGAGAGTAAGGAGATACTATGGATATAATGGAAGCAACATTATGCTTATTAATAGGTGCGTTTTTTGTGTTAATGTTATTTTATCTAAGCATGTGTTTTGTGTGCTGGGTTAATGATGTTATAACGAACAAATCTTGGAAATATTGGTTTAAGTAGGTGCGAAAAAAATTTTAAGATGTGGTAAGGAAAATTTTTGAGGAGACGATGTAATGAGTTACTACGATGTAGATAAATGGGACTTGGAAGATTCAGATTTTGACTATTCCGAGCTCAATAAAAAGAATAAAGATGATGTAAGAATGGTAAAGGAATATTGTGAAGACCACGAAAGAATGTATAGTGGTACAAAATGTAAGCCCATATGGAATAAAGGTGATGGGACTTTAGATATATATGAAATAACCTTAATTGATAAAAATGAAAAGAAAACAAAGAAAAAGAAAACCAAAAAAAAGAACTCTTAAGCAAAAGATGGATAGACTTAATGACCAGTCTCTTATAATTAAGCGAGCAAGTAGAGAAGAGTTCAAGGATGCAGACATTGGTACTCGTAGGCATAAGGTTAAGAAGGGATATATTCGTAAGCCTAAATACAAGAAGAAATGGGATGATGAGATTCAAGAAGGGTAATAGGTGGAAAGGTAACAAAGGACAATTACGATATAAGATATGGCGTAAGAGTGTCTTTGAAATGAACAAACGAAAGGTTGGATTGAGCAAGAACTATGTATGTATTAAATGTGATAAGAAGAGGAAGACAACACGAGTTCTCCACGCACATCACATATATAGTTGGAACAAGTTTCCCAAAAAAAGATATGATAGATTTAACGGAGTGGTGTTGTGTAAGTACTGTCATAATCAGTTTCATAGGAAATACAAGTTTGAGGCTTTAGATAAACCTAATTTGTTGTTGGAGTATTTAAATGGTAATAAGATAATAAAGGAATATATAAATGAAGATAAATAAACATATAATTAATGACTTTCTTTCAAATAAAGTAAACCATAACCTATTGACTATACTATTGGTGTTTATGTTGGGTGTTATATTCAAATGGACTTTTACATTGGGACAAAGTATAGTAGTAAGCATTATTATATTAGTATTAGTAGGTTTGTGGTATATAAGGGGTATGGCTAGTGGTATCCTATATAGTAGTTTGTCTGCTAAAATAATATCAAAAGTATTAAGTAATACAATAAAAGACAGTAAGGAGAATAAGATTGACAAAACAAAATAAGAGTGATTTACGACTGATAATAATACTTAATCTCTTTATTGGAATGTATAACCTTTACCTATGGGTAGAGGGTAATAACCTATTTAATTTAATAGTAGGCTCTGTGAATATAGGTATATGGGTGTTCTATCGGAGTAGTTTTACCAAGTCTGACGACAACCTTTAGAGGAGAGAGAGGGAGGCTAGTCCCTTGTATACTAAATATCTATTAATATAATATTAAATGGGTAGTGGTGGTGAGTTGTGGGGTAAAATGGTGGATTTGACATAATATTGTGTAATAAATATAAGAAAATCTTATTATAGTATAGACTGGATTATATATAGTGTGTGTACACGAAGCAATTTTTTTTCCTGTAGTAGCCTAACACACACTTTGGTTACAAGCTGTTACATAATATGTCAAATAGCCCTTGACTTATATTGGTAAAAGCTCTTATATTGTAGTAGATGATTCCCTTCCGATTAGGGTTAACAACCACTTATCTCTCAGACGGAGAATGTTCCGTGAGAAGTATGGCTTCGGAGGGCCAAGGGAAAAACTCTTAAAAAGGGTGTAAAATGGTTACATTGTAAGTATGCTGGGGGATTTACTCCTTTCTTCCCTCGTAAGTCGTACTTTTGGGGCTCATCGTTTAACTCCTTTCCGATGGGCCCCCTTTTTTATATGCTATCGTTGTTACAAACTGTTACAATTAATATGTTGTATTTGTCATTAATGCACCCGAACTTATAGTATGATTAAAAGGAGACAATATATGACAAATAACTTTGACTTGGTGGTTCGAGTAGAAAAGTCAGGAAATAGGTATAATGCCTGGGATACTGACGGAACTAAACGAACTTCTGAGATAACAATAGGGGCTAGGAAGAAAGCCTTTGATGGTAACTACCTATTGGGTAGATTTACCAATAAATCTGGTAATTTTTACTGGAGACAAATTGATGCTAGTGAAGCTGGTTTTGGTGGTTCAGATACAACAAGTACAACAAGTACATCACATACACCGGATCTCTCTTCGGTGGATGTTCCTACTGACCACGCTGAAGTTCTCAATTTTATACATAGTTCTTACTCGTTAAAACCTAAAGGGTTGATGATGTCAGAACTAAAATGGAAATATCTCATTAGGTCAGCCGTTCGTGGTAAGAATATTATGATGACTGGACCGGCTGGATGTGGTAAAACGATGGCTGCTAAGTCTGTCGTGAATAGTTTAGATAGACCTGACTTTTATTTCAATTTAGGTGCTACACAAGATCCTCGTGCTACTCTAATTGGTAATACTCACTTCGACCAAGGTAAAGGTACTTACTTTAGTAAGTCTCTCTTTGTTGAAGCAATTCAGACTCCGAATGCGGTAGTACTGTTAGATGAGTTATCAAGAGCTCACCCTGACGCTTGGAACATACTTATGACTGTCCTTGACTATGGACAAAGGTATTTAAGGTTGGATGAGGCTGATGGTAGTGATACTATTAGGGTTGCAGACGGTGTTACCTTCGTTGCGACTGCTAACATAGGTAATGAGTATACCTCTACAAGAGTTATGGATAAGGCTCTTATGGATAGGTTCACTATAGTAGAGATGGATGTGTTATCAGAGGACGAAGAAAATGAATTACTTACTTATATGTTCCCTCACATTGACTCTACACTTATAGGTAATGTCTCTAAGATAGCGACTCTAACTAGAACAGAGTCACATAGTGAGACCGCTCGTATAACAAGTGGTATCAGTACCAGAACAACGGTAGAACTATGTGGTCTACTGTATGATGGGTTTGATTTAACGGAAGCAAGTGAGGTATGTATTTACCCTCAATACGACAATACTGGAGGGGTAGATAGTGAGAGAACATTCGTTAAACAAATAGTTCAAAAGTTTGTAGATGATGGGTCAAGTGATGACTTGTTCAATGAAGAAGAGATGGAAGAGGCTACTGATAGTAAGTAGTCAAAGAACTCCTTAAGTCACAACTGAGGATGGTAAGTGCGAGTTACCATCCTTTAGTTTAAACCAACTTGATTCGGTTTTTCATGCTGTAATTTTTTATATATAGGGTGCTCTTACCTACATACATTTCAAGGTGGTGCAAATTTGCTATATAAAATAATACACTATAGGAATTAAGCTCTTGACTTATATAGTATAAGCGTTGTATATTAGAATGATATGAAAAAACTAGATTTACATGGTATTAAACACGAAGATGTCGATAGAGTAGTAGAGAACTTCGTATTACTGAATGAACCACCTATAGATATAATTACAGGTAACTCACAAAAGATGCAGGAACTTGTATTGGATGTATTGAATAGGAATGGTATAGATTGGGAACGATGGGCAATGGATGGAGTAATTAAGATATTATAAATATGAAAGAGAGGTCACATAATGACATTAAATGAATTAATAATAAAGTTAGAAGAGTGTAGGTATAATACAGAAGGTAAAGACCAAGATACCTTTGATACTCTTAATGAGATAATATATAATTTAGATAAAGGTAGGTTAGAATGTTAAGAGGAGGATATTAAGAATGAATAAGAATATAACACCAAGATGGATGAGTATAACATTAATAATATGTAGATGGTTTATGCATACAGTTCCATTTGTATGTTGTTCTATAGCATTATTCCTTACTGAAGGAATGAGTTTAGGGGATAACTATGTATTAACAGCAGTTTATGCGTTATCAGTAATTAAATTATGGGATTTAGTTGACTAATGAAACATATCTTGTATAAGATAAAGAATATCACCAACACACGATTAGCAGATATGGGATTTATACGAGGAACTACATTTAGAATTATTAAGAAAGTTCTTGGTATAGTACAGATACGATTGGATAGTGGTAATGATGTTGTTATACGAGAAGAAACACTTAAGGATATAGAATATGATTCTTGAAAAGATATGGGCTAGAGCCCTCGGACACTATATGGGTAAGACTGACGATGATATGCCGGAAATACCTATTGTAACATTAAATGAAGCAAAGATAGTTTTAATATTAAAAACAATGTGGGTAATATTACAGATAACCACTTGTTTATTTATTATAGCAAATGTAATAAAACACTGGAGATAAAATGAATATAAATGAAATGATTACTAATCATACAGAACTAATTAAATCACTTGATAGTACATTCGTAGGAGACAATAAACCTACGGATAAGAAAGGAAGAATGTTTAATGAAGGTATATGTATGCTTCATGAAGAACCTACTAAAGAATTGATATTTAGTAAGTTGTACGATGCCGTCGAATATGAAGTTCCTTATAAATTCCTTACAGGATTATCATCAGAATTTAAGAAATCACCGAAGTTGGACGCGTTGATTAATGGTAATATAGCAGTAGAGTTTAAAAAACTGCACCTGTTCTACAATAACGGCGTTATAAACGAGTATACATACAAAGGGCTTATGTTTTCTTTGGCGGCTCAACAATACTTTAATCCAAATACGGGCAAGGCTGTCGCATCTAATAGTATCATTGGTGACATCGAAAAACTTCTTATGTTTGATGATGATTATAGAAAGATTGTTCTTGTGGAATTATGGGAAGGTGGTGGTTATACCTTTGATAATGAATTAAAGATGTTAGACTTTCTTGTAAATGAACATTATGAAACATCTGGTTTAATAGAACATAAGTTTGATAATACTCTTCATCCTTATATGCCTAAAGGTAGAGTATTTGGATATGAGATATTCGGAAAAAAATAATGTAATTTCTTTTAATTGTTTCTTTTGGAAGTTATTTTTTTTGGTTGACTTTCTAATTTCTGTAGTTTAAATATTTTTTTTAATTCTTTTTTCAATTGTTGTTTTTCTGATTTAGTTGATATATCACTCTTAATTAATCTATTTAATTGTTTAGTTATTTCTGACATATCATTACTACTCATCCTCACACCACCAGATAAAGCAATATCTACAATACCTACAATATCAACTATATTAACGACACCATCACCATTTATATCCATCATAGGATAACAACCTTCATTTGATCCAATTTCACCACCATTTAAAACACAACTAACTGCAGCTACAATATCTATAACATTTACTATACCATCATAGTTTGAATCTCCACTTATTACACCTAACTGAGCTTCATATAAATTTGGTATAGATCCATCTGATTCTACTGTATCACTATTTCCAGTTTGATAATGTGACCCATCCGTTCCTAATGTAAAATTAATTGTTTGTAAAGTTCCAAACCTAATTAATGATAAAAATTTAAATTCATTTAATAATACGGCAAAACCATTAGTTAAATTATTATGAAGAGCTTCACCAACTTTTGGAGCTACTGCAGCTTCTACAATGTCTTGAACAGATGTTCCTGTATAATCACCTGATACATCTTCTGCGAGTTCACCAATTAAAATAGCACCATCAAGAAGAAGATCTATTATAAAATTCCAAATGGGACTTAATAATCCAGATGCGAACAAATCCAAATCAAACCAATAACCTATATCATCCATATTTGTGGTTATTGTATAATCTGTTTCTTGTGGTAGATAACCAACTAATACCTCATTGTTTCCTTCACCTTGATATTGAGCAATAAATGTATTACTATAAGTAAGTGCACCAACACTTCCACCACCTGAAACACCCCAATTAGGACCACACTTCCATACATACCCATTTATAACAACTGCAGAATCTTCAACTGTAATATTAACTGTTATATCTTTATTTTCATTCATAGTAATATCAATTTCAGGTACACCAAAAGTTAAATTACTTAAACCTAAACACATACCACCAAAACCACTTTCATAATCACTAAGCTGCCAACCTGCAGAACATTCTGGTTGATATCCCATATCCTTTGCAACAAATAATATACTTTTTCTTCCATCACACATACCAACACAAGGTACTGAATCTTCATCTTGTTTAGGACAACCAAAACCTGAAAATGATGCTCCTGATTCCTCGTCAATACAACATTCAGGATAGTCATGCCATAAACCTGCTAACCATCCACCACCTGCTGATTGACAAACACCCACTTCTTCTGGATTTCCTCCTACACCATACTCATCACCATCTAAAGTAACTGTTGGACAATCTTCATTAGAAGAACATTCCTCCCCAGTTTTACATTCCCCTTTATTTAAATAATCAAATGTTCCTTGCATCATAGATTCTATAAGATTTGTTATGAACCACATTGTATTATTTACATAATCACCACCTTCAAAAGATTGACCTGTATATATATCAGTTTGTACACCATATATATCTTGGACTACATCAAATTCAGCAACATCAAAAAAGCTTCCAAGTATATTTGTTGAATAATCATAATAATCTGTAAATTTTCCATTTTCTGATTCTGTATAAACATTCATATTTTCTGTATCGACTAAAAGTCCACCATTTTCATATGGAGTAGAAGTATTGTGAGAACTTGGTTGAAAAGAAGCTAAAGCACTCATACCAGGTACTGCCATATCCTTCCAAGGTTCTTCGGTATCTGGATTTGGATTTCCTCTTACATTCCAAAATACTGTATTGGTTGTTGAGTGTCCTCTACCACCAAACAAACCTTCTCTATTAACAGAAAACCAACCATCATATATATCAGAATCAGTAACCAAAATAGAATTAGACATTGCTTTAGTAGTAGCACTAAAACCATTATATCCAAAGAATAAAGACATTAATTCTAACTTACCATACCTGGACCAAAAATCACTATCTACATCAAGTACACTTGTATCTAAACCACCAGCTAAATCATTGGGGGTAGTTTCTTCACTTAAAGTAAAATATCCTTTACTTTTCCAACTTGAACCAGTAGAATCTAATGCAATAGCTTCTCCCATTTGTTCTGGTATATATGTAACATTAGTTGGTTCATTATAATTAAGTGCTTCACCTACTGTTTGATTTATATACCTGTTAAATGTAAAAACAGCACCATAAGTCTTAATAATAATTTCAGTACCTAAAGTTGATATATCTCCACCAGTTATTTGGTTAACTTTAGTCCATGGATTTGCCCATAAATCTTTAATAGTTCCAACATAGTGTGCAGTTAATATTTCATCTTCGTCCAAGTTAACAGGATTTTCTAATTCCCAAACAGAATGTATAGATTCACCTTTAGAAATGATATATATATTTTTTGATGTTGATGGGTCGACCATCAATGTTTCGGCATCCATTTTTATGTATTGAGACTCACTACAAGTATCATCTACTGGATATAAATGACTATGAGATAAAGAATCACAATCAGGATTTCCATATTTAAACTTTAAAACATCACATTCAACATTACCAAGATTTTGAAATGTAACATCACCAATACCTGGAGATTCAATATCAGGTTCTGGACATCTGAATATATGTTTCACATCTCTTAATTTTTTATTATCTCCTATATCTCCAATATATAAAACATCTTGTTGTCCTTTTAATTGATATTCTCCAGGTAAATAATTTAATTCATTTCCTAATTCTTCTTCACCACAACATTGACAATTACATGCTGATAGAGTAGAAGGTACACTAAAATATCCCATTCCAGAACTATCACATTGATCATTAGTACATTTACCATCATTACATCCAATATACCCAAAGTCTTCACAAGTTTGACCAGTATCAGTAACTACACACGCAGATTCAACTGTTTGAATTCCTACATCCCATGGACAATCATCTTGTTCTTCCCCCCCACACTCAAGATCTAACCACTCACAATTCATCTCTTCAGAAACATATTCCCAACACCAATCATATTTTACTGAATACCAACCATCACAACAAGGACCATCCTGAACTAAGTATGTATCACATCCAGATTGATCATTTGAATTACAATTAGGACAATTTGATTCTACATTACCTGCTACAATATCATCGTAATTGGGCCATTCTTGACCATTAGGTTGATAACAAGTTACAGGACAATCACCAACACCATAATCGGCTTCTGGGATTTCATTACAATCTATAGTACAATTTTCTGTAAACATTTCATGACAAGTGGAATCATATATTCTTGCATACTGTTCACAAGTATATTGATAATTACCATTCCAATTTTCTAACCAACTTATCATTCTCCCTCCAGGTGTACACGGTGTTGAAGGATCATTATCAGTACAATTGTCAGTTATTTGATACTGCCACCCTTCATTAGCAAAACTAGGTGTTACAGTACCATCATCATTTATTTCACCATTTAATCTAACTCTACATTTCCCTTGTCCTGCCGTTGGTGAACTAAAAGTTATTCCATAATGATTATAACAGAACTCTTCACAAGATGTTTCACATCCATGAGGACTTTGAGATTGTCCCATACAACCACCAGATTGAAAACAATCCATAGTATTATAATGTGGATATGTAACCATTTGACAATCTTCTTTACAATAACAATCACAACCAGAGGTATACCATGGTTGCCAACTACCATAACCAAAATCCTCATTTTCCTCACAAGTTCCACCAAGTACTCCTTCACAATTATCACAAAATCCTTCACAAAAATTATTGCCAGCGTATCCTGAACAAGTTTCTAGTGGATCAGGATCACAACAAGGTCCTATGTTATCTGGATTTGAAATATCAGTAAAATCCCAACACCTGTCGTTTACTGCAGTAGGAATTCCAAATCCATAACACCCACAGTCACATACTTCATTATCAGCTGGATCAATACAATTTAACCATACATTATCATATGGACCACCACTCGACTCACACCAAGTAACCCATGGATTCATTCCACTACCATGTCCAGGATTAGCAAATCCATCACCGTCATCACATTCACAATAATAATCACATTGTTCTTCTTCTTCAGGCCAGGTAGTACAATATATATCTTCATGTAACGCACAACCACCAGGTTTATGTGCATCTGGTGGAGGACCTATTGCTATATCTTCCCAATCATTATTCCAATTTTCTTTATAAATTTGTTGACCATTTACTGTAGGATAAAACTTGCCAACATTTTTGGCACCGTGTGCGTTAATAGCATAAAGTATTCCAACACCATCTTCAACTCCACCAACATGGTCATTATGTGTCCAAAGAATATGTTTTGCATTTGTATCCCATCCGTATAATTCATTTGGATTATATTGAACATCGGCAGATGAATTTTTTCTACTATGAATAAGTCCTGAAGATTCTATAATATTTGGATTTTCTACTTGTCCCATATCCCATCTATCTTCAAATTCCTGTGGACTACTCCAACTAGTTAGAGGAGCTGTACTATTATAATAAAATAAATGAGATTCAAATATATTTGTACCTGCTATACCTATTTGACTTAATAAGTCTGAAATATTTATTCCAAACCCCCAACCACCTACACTTGCAATTCTACTAAATACTAAACCAGATGTTCCCCAACCACCTACAACAAAGTTTCTTCTTCCACGATATCCTTCACAATTTTGAATTAATATTTCATTTGATTTATCTATGTTATATAATAATCCATTTTTTTCATTACCACGATTACTGGGTAATTTCATACTTATATTTTGGATTGTAACATTTTTTGAATTTTCAATTTTTATACCATTGGAAACTATATGTCTAATTTCATTTGTAACATTCATTCTATCGTGAGGTAAATTTAAACCATCCATTATATTATCAAATGAAGTTAATATAGTTTCATCACAATAGTGTTCATCTGGTGTACAACAATCAGCGTTTCCATCAGTTCCAGTATTTGATGCGAATTCATTACCACAATTATTTAAATCGTTGTTACATACAAGTCCAGGAGCACAGTCACCATCTAATCCAGGATTACCACAATCACCATCACCTAATCCAAGAGGATATGTCAATCCACCATCAGCCGGATTACCTGAATATTGTTGACAATATCTTGGTCCATATTCATTTCCATCCCAACCACTATGACAGAAATAACCCCACCCACTATCAACTTCATCATAATGAGGACAATCACTATGAGTTTGACATTCACTTAATGATTCATTAACACTAGCTTTATAATCAAGTTTGTCAAACAAATCTGTAAGTAAATAATTAGTAACATCACCATCATTATCAATAAATTGTGGAGGACATCTCATTGTTCCTATAGATGAACCAGGTTCTGAATATCCTATACCCTCATAAAAGTCATTTCCGATTGTACCAGACCTTATGTCATGTACAAAACAATCAACACAACCATTCATCTTAATTAAATGTTTGTTATCACTTTCAAATCCAAAAATTCCAAAATTTTCACATTCACCCTGTAGTCCAGTAAAAAGATAAAGTAAATTTTCACAAATCTCATCTGGACAATCCTCATCGGAATAACATACATTCTCAGAATACTCACATTCTCCAGGACAATCACTTAGACATCCTGATGTTACTAAATCATCTACCCAAACACAAAATTCATTAATATTTGTATAATTACCATTATCAAACTGTATAGCTAACATCAATTTCTCATTTATTTCATCTTCTGTATATCCACAATCCATAAGACATGGATCTAAATCTCTACCACCATCTCTATTATTAGATGTTAAATTTAAATTAAACGATGAAGATAAAACATCGATTTCATAACTACTTCCTTTTTTCCAAGCATCATCATAATATACAGCATTTGAAAGTGTTAACATCTCTAATCCAATATTTGTTTTTGGGGATACTTTTGATACGCGTATATTATCAAATATATCTAAAGATATTGGGTATCTAAAAGGTATATCAACATAAAATGTTTTTGTAGCAGAATCAACAGACATAATTTTTCTTATAGCAAATTCTTTCCAACCTGGATTCCAATTTGTAGTATCTTCTACGGAATAAAGGTCAGCATAATGTTCCATATTATAGTAAGTAATAAAAGATGTTCCAATTTCAACTTCAATCTTTACATAGTCACCTACTGAATAAGGGGGGGAAAAACTATAGTCAACGGTAAAATTACCATTTTGATCAATATTAGTTACATTATTTTCTAGAGACTGTTGTAACTCTCCTTCATGGCCAATTATTATACCATCACTTGGTCCAATATTATTTATGTAGTTCTCATTGTATTCATAAAACCAAAGAGATATTCCTCCTTCCCTACCTTTTAAAGTAATAGAACTTTTGTTTAAGAAAATTGATCCTTGTATAGCATATGAATCACCACTTGGTGAGGTTATACAAATTACATCATTAATAGATGCATTATCTATAGTTTGTTGAATGGTATTTTTATTATTTATTCCCGCATCGTTGTCAATACCTGATTGTAATTCTAACACGGTAGTACATTCTGCGTTAATTGGAGGTGTTAATCCATATCTGTATCCAACATTACCAAAGTATTCTATATCTTCTCTATCACCATTTCTATATGTTGATTTGGATGTTGGGGGTAGATTTGATTTGGTAGGATTTAATATTCCAAACTTTTGTTCATCAGGTTTACTCAACTGCTTATCAAGAGCTCTAAGTTCTTTAATAGACATATTTTGTAAATCTTTACCTGTTATATTTTCTAAATTTTTAGCCATTAAAAGGGTCCTGATAACTATATTCTAATTCACTAATAAATATAATAAATAAAAAAACTTGACTTATATAAGCGTTTATACTTATATTAATAAGATAAATAAATTTGTTTAATTAATTTAATATATATTTATATATATAAGTATAATAAATTAAGAGGTTACGATGATGAAAAAAATATATAAATTATTTACCGAACACCCAAATTCAGTTAATGAAACATACTTACAACATATGTGTTGTGCACTTGGTTTTCATTATACTTTATTAAAATTATCATTGTGTGCATTAGTTCACGCGATATTTCCATTCTTATGTGTTACAACAGCAAGTGATGGGATTAAAACATTAAATGATTGTATGCAAAAGAGAAGGAAAAAAGCAGTTGGATGTAGTCATTGTAATAGAAATGATGGAACTTGTGGTTGTGGTAAAAAACCATATGATTGTATGAAAAATCGGAGGAAAAATGGACAAAAATAATTGGAATAAAAATGTTATAATAATGTCAGGTGGTTTCGACCCAATACATAAAGGACATATAAGAATGTTTAGAGAAGCCAGTAACTTAGGACACCAAGTAATCATAGGATTAAATTCAGATAATTGGTTAACTCGTAAAAAAGGTAAACCATTTATGAAATGGGAAGAAAGAGCAGAGATACTTGAGAGTTGTAAGTTTATAACTCAAGTATTACCAATGGATGATTCTGATGATACGGCCTCTGATATAATTGAAAGAGTAGTTCATTTATATGAACAACAATCAAGAATAAATGAAGACAATACTGGATATAACATTTATTTTGCTAATGGTGGAGATAGAAAAAAAGGTAATGTTCCAGAAATGGATGTGTGTAAAGATTTAGGAGTAGTAATGTTATGGGGAATCGGTGGTGGTAAAATACAATCATCATCTTGGTTAATCAATGGAAATAAATAATATGAAATATATAGGACATAATTATGTTAGTGTTGTTGGTAATTTTATTTGTACTAAGAAAGATAGATTTGAAATTTTAAAACAACAAGTACCAATTATGGGTAAGATTTTTTCAGATTATAATTTTTATATAAATTACAATTCTGATATTAATTTAAAAGAAGTAAAAAAATTATTTGAAGATAATATTAAAAATTTATATTTCACAAATGATTTATCAAAAGATTGGGGTAAAATCACATTAGAATTAATTGAGAAATGTAAAACATCTCATATATTTTATTTACTTGAAGATTATGTATACAATTATAATTTTAATAGTGATTATATAATAAAAGATTTGAATGATGTAGGTTTAACTAAAGTTAACATTGATGACAGAAAAATATTTTGGGAAAATATGATAAAAGAATCTTTTGTTGATGGAAATATATCTCATTTATTTTTAGCTAAAATAAAAAAATATTTACCACAATCTCAATTCGTTTCAGAAAAAAATAATTATCTTGAAAGAGATTATACTTATACTTATTTGGCTAAGAATTCTCCAACTGGAGTTTATTCAAGTTCTGCAATACACGAGGTTAATTTATTTTCATCAATACTCAAAAAATATATTAAAGTTCATCAACTACCTTCACCAGGACATTTTGAACAGAATAGTGAAATAATGAGGAGTTTGGACAACTTACCTTGTGCTATTCCTAAAGAACAAATAGTAATTCAAGCCCATTTGAATGGGGAAATAGATAGATAAACAATTTAAATAGGAGATAAATATGAGACCTGATTTAGAAATATTAACAAAATTAGTTGATGATGTGTGGGAATTAATTTTTGGAAAAGAACGAAGACCTGAAAAGAAATTTGAAGGTATGTATATGAAACAAAAACCTAAAAGAGCTAGAGGTAAAAAAGGTAGGTATCTAGCTGATGATCCTACTACCAAAGGTATAAATGAAGCTTGGGTTGGTGGTAAAGCACCTAAAAAAAAGTAGTTTTACAAATATATAATTATATTTATAATAAAGATTAATCATTGGGATTTAATTATGAAATACAAAATAATATCAGAAGATGTAGTTAAGAACTTAATAGAATTTCTTGATGAGGTACAATTTGATGCTGCTAAAGAAAATACAAATGAAGATATGCAGAAAGTAAACTTTTGTAATTGGGCTATTCAAGAACTATTAAACTCCTTTGGCGTTTCGGATACTAAAGGGAAAAATAAATATCCAAAAAAACCAAATAAAAAAACAAGAGATCAATATATAGAAGAAACATTCCTTGATTGGAACTTACCTGAAATGAATGATAAAGAGTTTGAAAAACTTGTAGATAACTTTGATAACTTTTTAAGAGCTTGGGAAAAAGAATACCTTAAAGATAATCCTCAAAAGAAATCTAAAAAGAAATCTAAAAAAGATAAATGGAAACCAAGAATAGAAGATGTAGCACAACATTGTTCACTTGAAGAAATAAGAGATATGTTATTAGATGATCTTGAACTTACACCTAAAGAAAGATTTGATTTATATTATACTGAACACGAAAGAGTTCAAAAAAGTAGAATTCCAACATATACTCTTGACGAAATATTAAAAAAGGCAAAGATAGATAAATATAAAGGTTATGATGACAGAGGAAAAAAAAGAAAGTAAATTAGGATTTACTGCTGGTAATTTTGACTTATTACATCCAGGTTATATAAATTGTTTTAAAGACGCAAAAAGACATTGTGATAGATTCATTGTTTTTTTACAAAAAGATCCATCATCTCACAGAAAAAGTAAATATAAACCAGTAATACCTTTGTATGATAGATATAAAGCTTTAATGTCAATTCGTTATATAGATGAAGTTTATATTTATCAAACAGAAGAAGAGTTATATGAATTAATTAAGTTTTGGAAACCTGATGTGAGAATATTGGGTGAAGATTATATAGGAAAAAAAGAATTTACAGGAAATGACTTACCTCCAAAAATTATTTATACAACTCGTTCCCACGGTTGGTCGACAACCAAATTAAAAAATCTAATTACCAAACAAACAATAAAACAAAATCCTGATATTATTAAGTAATTAGTTGTTACAACTTGTTACAAAATATATATTGTTATTCTAACAAAATATCCCGAAATTATAGTATGATAAAAAAGGATAAAAATATGACAATAGACAATTTAAGAAAATTACCAAGAATAAGTAGGAATGGTGAAACATCAATATTGGGTGTTTTTATAGATGCTGATGAAAGAGGAGATACTGAATCAGCTGATTTATGCATGACTATAATGGGTGAACAAAATGCAGAATCTAATTTAGGTACACGAGATGACAGAGGTATACCAATGTGTGGTGGAACTCCAGGTCATTCAAGAGAATTATTAAGAAGAATAGATTTAAGGGAAAAAGGATAATATGGATAAAATAGTTATATTTGATTTAGATGGAACTCTCGCTCTTATAGATAAACGAAGAGATGCATCTACAAAAGATAATGGTAAAATGGATTGGAGTAAATTCTTTGACCCAGATATGGTAGATTTAGATGACCCTAATACACCAGTTATTACTATGGCTAATTTACTTTCAAGTCAATATAGAATATGGATATTATCAGGTCGTTCTGATGTAACACATCAAGCCACTGTAGATTGGTTAGCTAAAAATAATGTTAGTTATGACCATCTCGTGATGAGACCTCAAAACCATTTATACCTTCCAGACAATGATTTAAAACAAATGTGGTTAGATAGTATTGGTAAAGATAATGTTGCTATGGTATTTGACGACAGACAACAAGTAGTTGATATGTGGAGAAAGAATGGATTAACCACATTTCAGGTTGCAGATGGAGATTTTTAAGTGAAGATATACAACGGACAAGGCTTAGGTTGGGTAAACAATCCCATTGGGTGGCGAGTGGTTGACCAATATCTTCACTTAAAGTATTACTTTAAGAGTTGTTACAAACTGTTACAATTTATTATTAGGATAGGAACTTAAAAGTCCGTATATTATAGTATGATAGGAAAGGGAAATATTAACAAAGGAGAAAAAAATATGAGTTTTATAGATTTAGATAGTGTAGGTTCAACAATAACAAGTGAAGGTTTGGTTTTTCCAATAGATTGTTCAGAAGCACCTGAAACTGCTAGTGAAGCAGAAGAAATGATGGGTGTTCATATTAAAGATGTTGATGATGAGTGGTGGTGTTCTTTAACAAAAGATGAATGTTTTGAGGTTCTTACATTTTTAGATTTAAGTGGGGTTCTTGATACAGACCACACATTTCCAGAACAAGGTGCAGATTTTGATTGGGCATCTGAAAAATATCATATGGCTGGAACTTATGATGAATTA